>Ga0105049_10000130_pt1 | contig 73793 bp, 69 predicted proteins | sample MAT06_FD_78087 | JGI IMG/M metagenome (GOLD analysis project Ga0105049, IMG submission 78087) | Freshwater microbial communities from Lake Fryxell liftoff mats and glacier meltwater in Antarctica - MAT-06 | ecosystem: Environmental > Aquatic > Freshwater > Ice > Liftoff microbial mat | place...
AGGTTAAGCGTGTCGAGTGCGCTTACGTTCGTTGTTGCGCCATCCCATTGCAGGTCAATTTTGGCGAGTGCTTCACACATTTCGGCGCTTTCGGCGGCGTGTGCGGCGGTGCGGTTGAGCGCGTTAGCATAGTGCGGAAAGCGGCTGGCTAGCAGCGGCAATACTTCATGGCGCAGGAAGTTGCGCGTGTAGGTGGTGTCGTGATTCGATTCGTCAACGATGAAGGCTAATTGATGCTCGCTGGCGTAAGCGTCAATATCGGCACGGCTCATTGCTAACAGTGGGCGCAGCAACGTTTTGCCGGGCGCATATTCACGTGCTTCGCCCATGGCCGAAAGTCCGTTTAAGCCGGTGCCGCGTAGCAGCTGATGCATGACCGTTTCGGCTTGATCATCGGCGTGTTGGCCGAGGAGCAATGTGGGTGCGGCGTGGTCCGCAAAGGCAAGGTAGCGCAATCGCCGGGCGATGCCTTCGATGCCTTGGCCGTCGGTGTGCGCGCGGTTAATTTGGACGCGGATGATGTCGAGTTTAATGCCGCGTTTGTCGCATTCGGCTTGGCAAAAATTGGCCCAATCATCGGCGTTTGGGCTTAGGCCGTGATGGATATGTATCGCATCAAAGTCTAGAATTGGCGGGCTATTTGAAGCATTGTCGGCTGAAAACACCCGTCCTAAATGATGACACGCATTTAATAATGCGATTGAATCTACCCCGCCGGAAAGGGCGATGGTTACGCGTCCGCTGATGTTGCAACGGCTAAGGCATTGCGTAATGGCGTCAGCTATTGTTTGCATGGTCACGAACGCCGATCAAAAAGCGCTATTCAGTTAACTCTTTAAATTTACCAATTTGCAGAAGCTTGGCTTGGCGCTGTTGCACTAATTTTTCAGGTGACAACTCTTTTAATTCTTTAAGCGAATCAGCGATAGATTTTTTAAGTGTGGCGGCCATGGCTTTATGGTCGCGGTGCGCGCCGCCTAATGGCTCGCTTAAAATTTTATCAATCAAGCCGAGTGCCTTTAATTTTGGCGCCGTGATGCTCAGCGCCTCCGCCGCGTCGGGCGCCATGCTGGCGTCTTTCCACAAAATCGCCGCGCAGCCTTCGGGGGAGATAACCGAATAAGTACTGTATTGCAGCATGTAGGTAACGTCGCCAACTGCAATCGCTAACGCGCCGCCAGAGCCACCCTCGCCGATAACCGAGCAAATTACCGGCACTTTTAACCCCGCCATCACATACAAATTGTGTCCAATGGCTTCACTTTGCCCGCGCTCTTCCGCGCCCACGCCGGGATACGCGCCAGGGGTATCGATGAATGTGACCAGCGGCACGTTAAATTTTTCGGCGAGCTTCATTAAGCGGAGCGCTTTGCGATAGCCTTCAGGGCGCGGCATACCAAAATTACGATATTGGCGCTCTTTGGTGTCGCGGCCTTTTTGATGCCCAAGCACCATTACTGTTTGCCCGTTAAACCGTGCCAACCCACCAACAATCGCCGGATCATCCGAGTAGCTACGGTCGCCATGCAACTCTTCAAAGTCGGTCATCATATTGTTGATGTAGTCCAACGTATACGGTCGCTGCGGATGACGGGCCACTTGCGATATCTGCCATGCGCTCAGCTTGGCGTAAATATCTTTGGTCAGCGTTTGGCTTTTTTTGGAGAGCTTATCAATCTCGGTTGAAATATCCACCGCCGAATCGTCTTGCCCATAGCGCAACGCTTCAATCTTGGTTTCAAGCTCGGCCACAGGCTGCTCGAAATCGAGAAAGGTTAATTTTGTCGGGGTAGATGCCGTCATTGGGGTGGAATGTTGGTTGCAGCCGAAGCGATTAAGGCTGAATCATACCAAGTTGTGTCGATATAATCGTTTTTCGGTTTTTTCATCGCTTCATATTTGAAACCGCCGATTTACGCCGATGGACGCCGATAAACGCCGACGCCGCCGATAACGCCGATAACGTCAAAAGCAAAAAACGCATTGCCTCAAATCAAATTTAATTTTATCGGCATTCATTCGCATGGTCGGCGTTCTCGGCGGTTCCAAAAAAATCCTCCTCCCACTAAATACTCTATATGGCAAACCGACTCTCCAAAATTACCACCCGCACCGGCGACGATGGCACTACCGGCTTAGGCGATGGCTCGCGCATCCATAAGTCACACTTGCGCGTATCAGCAATGGGCGACGTAGATGAATTGAATTCAACCCTTGGCGTGTTGTTGACGCTGGAGATGCGTGACGCACATCGCGTCATGCTCACCCGCATACAAAATGCGTTGTTTGATTTGGGTGGAGAATTGTCCATTCCTACCTACCGCGCCGTTACGGAGGAACACAGTATTTACTTGGATAGCATGATTACCGCATTAAATGCAGATTTGCCGCCGCTAAAAGAATTCATCTTGCCCGGCGGCTCAGCGCTAAGTGCGACTTGCCACGTGGCACGCACCATTGCCCGTCGGGCGGAGCGTAGTGTGGTGGCGTTAGCATCATTAACTGAATCAAACGATGTTTCGCCATTGGCTTTTCAGTACCTAAATCGACTGTCTGACTTATTGTTTATACTGGCACGCGTCTTTAATCGCGATAGCAATGTCGCTGACGTTTGCTGGACGCGCGAATCCATCTCAACATAAATTCACAAATGGCCGACTCTACACTAAATGATCGTCTAGCCGCACTGCTCGCCCGGGCAAGCTTGGGTGACAAGCGGGCGTTTGCTGATTTATATGAGGCCACTAAATCGAAACTGTTTGCGGTTTCGCTACGTATAGTCCGTGAGCGGCACATTGCCGAAGAGGTGTTACAGGATAGTTTTGTGAAAATTTGGAATCACGCCGCTGATTACGCCGTTGCAAAATCCGCGCCGATGACGTGGATGACCACGATCGTGCGTAACCGTAGCCTGGATATCGTTCGTCGCCCTAATTTAGAAATCGCCGACGATGATGATTTTTTCCAGCTCAATATGGAAGATTCGCGCCCTACCCCGCCCGACCAGCTTGCTATCAAGCGCGATGAAGCGCATATCGTGCGCTGCATGAAAGGCCTTGAAGGCGAGCAGCACAAAGCCATTGCACTCGCGTTTTTTCAAGGGCTATCACACACTGAAGTGGCCGAAAAACTCGATAAGCCGCTAGGCACGGTGAAAACCCACATTCGTCGTGGCCTATTGAGACTCAAAGATTGTCTCGATGGTCATGTGAACGGGGGAGCCGAAGCATGAAGCTCAACCATCCAGAATTACAATCACGTTTAGCCGCTGACTATGTTTTAGGCACCATGAAAGGCGGCGCGCGCCGTCGATTTAATGAGTACCTGAAAGATAATCGCGCACTACAAAATGAAGTCGCCAAATGGGAAGCGCATCTCACCCCATTAACCAGCGCCATCCCACCGATAGCACCGCCCGACCGCGTCTGGGCAGTGATCGAAGCACGCACAATAAATCGGCAATCACTAGCAACGGCGGGCAATTTGAAGCAAAACTCTGCCAAAGCACCCGCCAATAAAGGAGTTTTCAATAGCCTTACCTTCTGGCGCAATTGGGGATTGGGCGCCTCCGCACTTGCCGCCGGCTTACTCGTCGTAACTTCACTCGGCGTAATGCAGCCTAAAGAGCCGATGCTGACTGCCGTTTTGGAGTCCGATGGCATGGCACGCATGGTAGTCGAGCAGCCGCACGCAAACTTAATTACCGTCAGAATGGTGAAGCCGTGGCAGCCAATCAATGATAAAAGTTTACAACTTTGGGTATTACCCAAACACGGCAAGCCGCGCTCCATTGGCATCATCAACCAAGATGGCAACACCAGAATTAAAATGGTTGGAATGGAAACCATTTTGACCGATGGCACCGCGTTTGCGCTCTCTAAAGAACCCATCGGCGGCTCGCCAACCGGGCAACCTACCGGCATGCTTTTGTGTAAAGGCGTAATCGCCAAATTACCGGTAAAAAAGGCGGCGGGGCAAATCTAGCCTTGACTAAACCAGTTCAATGATGGAACTTCGCGGGTAAGATTGCTCACAAAATCGTGCGGCATGACAGCAGTTGAACGCTGGCGCGCGTTACAACAAATTGTCATTCCGACAGAGCATAGGTTCATCATGCGACGAGGAATCTTACCCGCCGGTAACGCCGATCACACTACGCCTAAAGCCGAACCTCGCTTATCACCAAGCTCGCATCATTGAACCGTAAATAGGCAATCACTGAGGGCACCGTCACGGTATCAATATTGCCTGACATGCGACGCCTGAATGGGTGGTCATTAAAGCTAATATTTTGTCGCGTTATGCATGCACCCAAGCGCTCCAGAGTCTTCAAGCGAATCGTGGTTGGCTGGAAGTTTTTTGCTTTTGCGTATGAAACTGCTTTCAAACGCGTATCTATATCCACTTTTGCCATGCCCACATTGAGCAGCTCCAGTACCCAGCCATTCGAGTTTTGCGAGGCTTCGTTATGCGGGTAGGCGAGCATGTTGTAGCGCTCGTCCTAAAACCGGCGCGGTAGGTCGCTTGCCAGTATTGTTTTTAAACGCGCTTGAATACCCTCACTCGGAATTGCAATCATCGCCTCATAACGAAACGGCATGTCCATAAAAAACATGCCGAGCCCTTCAGCAAATAATTCAGAATCAGACCTACCGCAAAGGTTAAGCATGTGAATGACGGTCCATTTGCTTTTTTGCTGATTGTCATTTCTTGCATCGCGCACCACAAAGGACATATGTGAATGCTGCAAACCATATTTGCTGAGGTCTTGCCCGCTACGCGCGATGAGAGCGACGTCCCCGCCGCTATTATCCAGCGCGTCACTAACCATCACGCCTAAATTGAGTCCTATTTCGAGCGCATCGGCGGAAGGTGGTTTTTCGTCGCATTGCTGACCCGCATGTGTGGCGTGCGCGACAAGCAGCATCCATGACACGAAGACTACGATAATGAAACGCCGCACATTAACCTAGAAACGCCAGTTGGCCGCTTTTGTTGCTTGAAGGTGAGCATGAATAAACGAGTTTAACGGTTTAGCACGTTCACCTATTTGGTGACGCACGCTACCGGTGCGATTGCACATTGTTGAAACTTTCTAGCCGCGTTATTCCTCCTTGCAGGATAAGGCCTGCTCCGTCCATGTTTGCCAAATGAGGCCTTGCTAGGAAGTCCGAAAAATGCATACTTATGTCCCCAACGGGGACGCTATCCCTGTGGGACACACCCGTCCAACTGCCGTTTCTAGGTTTAAGAAAGTTTGCGGTTTCGTTTTCATGGGCACACCGCCAATTTTTCTTGGCGCAATAATTCGCGTCCAGTTTCATTCACGATATAGCCAATCGTTTCCCCCTGTGCGCGTATTGCCCAGCCGGTAGCACCCGCCACAAACGTTACGGCAGAGCCGATGGCGAGGCCAGCCGCCGTCAGCGCACTCGCGGTAACGCGCACCGAAACTTCTATCACCTGCGACGCGCCCTCGCCTACCGATTTCAGCACCAATACCGAAGCCTCCCCAGTTGACTTGACAGCAGTTACGACAACCCTACCGGCGACTGAAAGGGTGGCTACCGTACCCGCCACTACAAAGGCGGCGCCAGCAAGTGAGAGCTGTGCAGAATTCGACAGTCCACGCGAAAGTGCTTGTGATGGGTTTCCCGGGCGGTTGCCCGCATGTGCCGCAACTGATGAACATGCAGCGCCTGCAAATAATGCTGCGCTCAGCAGTGTGATTTTTTCAACGCCAATTGAGTTGTGAGTCGTTTTTTGCTTAGTCTTCTGCGTAGTCTTCTGGATAGTTTTTTGAGTAAACATATAGCCTCGAAAAGTCACCTCACATGCGGCGCAGCCACTATATGACGCATCGTTGTTGGCGTCATCTAAAACGACGTGCTGCGTTAAATGCTGTTTCCAGCGGTATCATTTTTCGATACTAATCACCCTTACACCACATGTCACAAGCCGTTTTACTCATTGATCAACTGAAGCGCGAATTAAAATCGCGCGGCATTACTTACGCAAAATTAGCGGTAATGATTGGCATTTCTGAGGCGACTGTGAAGCGCATGTTTGCGCAACGCAATATGTCGCTAGAGCGTATCGATGAAATTTTGGCGGCTACCGATATTGAGTTTGCCAAACTCACGGCTCACTTCGACCGCGAACAAAAGCGATTGACCCAATTAACGCTTAAGCAAGAAGCGGAAGTTGTCGGTAATCCAAGGCTATTTTTAACCGCCGTGTGCGCATTAAATCTTATGACGTTTGATGAAATTCACGCCACCTACAATTTAAGCCTAGCCGAATTGGTCGGGCTACTCGCTAGACTCGATAAATTAGGCTTCATCGAGCTATGGCCCAACAATCGTTTCAAACTCAAAGTGGCGCGCACGTTTTCACGGGTACCAAATGGCCCGATCATGCGGGCATTCAAAAATAACGCAGGTGACTTTTTTGAAAGTGAATTTGCAAAGTCAGGCGAGGTGCTATTTTTGCTCAATGCACGTATGTCGCAGTCTTCTCGCATGGCCTTAGTGGATCGCTTAAAACGGGTGGCACGTGAGTTTTCGGAGCAGCATTATGAAGACGCGCACCTAAATGCAACCGAGCGCGAGCCAGTGAGTTTGCTCATCGCCACGCGCACTTGGCATTTGAGAGCGATGTCGCCCTATTTGCGGATACAAAAATAGTGGCAAATAACGGTAGATATTTCGTCGCGTCAACGATAATCCTAGAAACGGTCGTTGGACGGGTGTGTCCCAAAGGGATAGCGTCCCCGTATAGCGTCCCCGTTCAGGACATAAGTGTGCATTTTTCGGACTTTCTAGCAAGGTCTCATTTGGCCAACACGGACAGAGCAGGCCTTATCCTGCAATGAGCAGCAGCGCGGCTAGGGAGTTTGAACAATGTGCAATCGCTCCGGTAGCGTGCGTCACCACCTAGGTGAACGTGCTAAACCGCTAAACTCGTTTATTCATTCTCATGTTCAAGCAACTAAAGCGGTCAACTGCCGTTTCTAGAAAAATCCCTCCCAGCCTCCCTTTAAAAAAGGGAGGGGCTTGATATTTCTTCGCAAGGTTGTGCCGAGTGCCACACGTCCAAACAACCTGAATTACCTCCTCCCTTAGAAAAAGGGAGACTGGGAGGGATTGCGTTCGTCAGCCGCTAATCACAGTTATCTACCTTTAATATCTAATTTCGCTACACTCGCGTAGCTACAGTGTTGTTCAATAAGTAGTTCCTCAATCCATACAAACCTCAAGGAGTTTTAAATGAAAAAAATAACATTAATCAGTGCCGCCGTATCCGTAGCATTGCTGGCTGGTTGTGCTTCTACCCCAATGTTTTCGCAAGATAGTTTGCCTACTGCTGTACAAGTACCCGCTGGCAATGTGGTTGTGTTAGAAACCGTTGGTGTCGGCAAAATCACCTACGAATGTCGTGCCAAAAAGGATGCTTCCGGCGTTGAGTGGGTGTTCGTTGGGCCTGATGCGGTGCTCAATGATCGTAGCGGCAAACAAATTGGCCGCTATTACGGCCCGCCCGCCACTTGGGAAGCTGCTGATGGCTCAAAAGTTACTGGCGCGCAAGTGGCAGTCTCACCCGCTAGCCCCGGCAATATTCCATTACAACTGGTGAAGGCGAACCCTGCAACCGGCAATGGCGCAATGGTCGGTATTACGTTTATTCAACGGGTGGCAACCAAAGGTGGCGTAGCACCCGCGAGCACCTGCGACATGGCGGCAACAGGCAAAAAAGAGATCGTAAATTATCGATCTGATTACATCTTGTACAAGGCGAAGTAATTCTTAGATGCCTCACAAAAATAGTCGGAATGACACGATTTTAAGACGAGAAATTGCTCGTTTAATCGGTCATTCCGACACAGCATCGCGTCATCATGCGTCAAGGAATCTTATCAACGATGTCGCGACTCAGCGCGGGTGAGACTCCTCACAAAAACGTTCGGAATGACAAAATTTAAGAATAGAACTTGGCACGTCCATCCTGTCGTTCTGATCAACTGCAGCGCCTATCTCAGGCCATCCACAGCCTTACATATCGCGTCCGCCGCATCCAGCAAACGTGGCCCTGGCCGTAATATGTGATCAGCCTCGATGGCAAATATGTCCTCACGATTTGCCGCACTTAGCCCCGCATAAATTGCGCTGTCACGTTGCAATTTTTTTTCATTACTCAAATTTGCCCCATGCAAAATGAGGCGCGGATTTTTAACCAGTAAGCTCTCACGTGAGGGCGTGAAGGTCAGTTGGTCAATATTGGCGAATACATTGGTTGCCCCGCAGAGTGCCATCACTTCCGTAATAAAGTGCGTGCCGCCTACTGTCATCAACGGGGTGCGGCTAATCTCGAAAAAGGCGCTAATTTTTTTACTATCGCGATATCTATTGTTGAGCACCTTGAGACGCGCCTCAAATTGCAGTGCAGCCGCTTCCGCCATTAACGTCGTACCCGCAAGCTCACCAATACGCCTGAGCGCTTTCGGCACATCCGTCAATTGGTTGACACCGATGGCTTCAACGCGAATGCCTAATTTTGTTAAGCGGGCGATGTCAGCGGCGCGTGTACCATTCGTCCACACCAACACTAAATCGGGCTGACGATTAAGCAAGGATTCAACATTGATGCCGCTAAAATCGGCGACTATCGGCAGTTGTTTTGCTTGTGGCGGGTGGTTACTAAAGGCCGATACCGCGACCAATTTATCGCCTGCACCAGCGGCATAGACAAGCTCGGTCAATGATGGCGCGACGGTGGCGATGCGATTGACAGTAGCGATGCGGTTCACATCCGCAGCGGCATTGAGCGCCAAGACTGATGCGCACAGAAAGATGAAACGTTGGTTGAGCCGCACCATCCAACTACGCAGGTTGACTATATTTTTCATGCAACGCCAATCGCTTTTCATATGCCTCACGGGCGATGGCAACGTCGTCTAAAAAATACGGCAACTCATCGAGCGAGATGGCTTGTGCCGCATCCACCAATGATTTTTTAGGCTGAGGATGCATATCCACAAGCAACATATTCGCCCCCGCAATCACGCCCTGCGCAGCAACGTGAAATACATCCAATATGCCTTCAGGTGATGCACCACGCCCGCCTACCGAATGGGAAGGATCAACACACACCGGCATACGCGTTAAGCGATGCACTACCGGCACGTGACCGAAATCAACTAAGTTACGATGCGGGTCACCGAGGTTAGTTTTCATGCCACGCAGCCCAAACATAATTTTGGTGTTGCCCTCTGACGCGCAATATTCTGCCGCCATCAGCGATTCATCGAGCGTAATACCGAAGCCGCGTTTAAGCAATATCGGATGTTCATGCTGACGCCCCACCGCTTTGAGTAACTCAAAATTTTGCGTGTTGCGCGTACCGATTTGTAGCATCACGCCGGTCGGGTTGCCGGTGGCGCGAAGTGCTGCGTTGATCTCATCCACATGCGCTTCACGGGTGACTTCCATCGACACCACTTTGATGCCGTATTTGCCGGCTAGCTCAAATACCCACGGCAAACATTCCTGTCCCATTCCCTGAAATGAATACGGGCTGGAGCGCGGCTTGTACGCACCCATGCGCGCGCACACTTGACGATGCGATTGCAAACACGCAAATGTTTCGGCTACATATTCGCGCGTATCCACAGCGTTTAATCCAGCAAACGTATGCAGATTATGTTGATTAAACGTGACGCCGTTGTAAGTGAAGCCAACATCGTGCTCGATGGCCTGATGGCGACCAAGTATGCGAAGCTCAATAGCCATTTACGTCAATCCGCAATCTGGGCGTTGGTGAGGCGACGCTGACGCACCGCGTCGGCTAATTGCTTGAGTAGCGTTTCAGTGTCATCCCAGCTAATGCAAGCGTCTGTTACCGACACACCGTATTGCAATGGTTTGCCGACTTCAATATCTTGGCGGCCTTGGTTTAAGTGGCTCTCAACCATCACGCCTACAATACGGTTCTCCCCCGCTGCTAATTGTTGGGCAACGTCGGTGGATACCTCCATTTGTTTTTGATATTGCTTCATCGAATTCGCATGTGAAAAATCCACCATTACGCGTGGCGCTAAGCCCGCCTTGGCGAGTTCTTGGCAGGCCGCTTCCACGCTGGGGGCATCAAAATTTGGTGCTTTACCGCCGCGCAAAATAATGTGGCAATCTTCATTGCCCGCGGTTTCAACAATCGCAGATTGCCCACCTTTGTTAACCGACAAAAAATGATGCGGCGCAGCGGCCGCTTTAATCGCATCGACCGCGATTTTAATGTTGCCGTCTGTGCCGTTTTTGAAGCCGACTGGGCAAGATAGTCCGGACGCCAATTGCCGATGTGATTGTGACTCCGTAGTGCGCGCCCCTATCGCGCCCCATGCCACCATATCAGCAAAATACTGTGGCGAAATTAAATCGAGATATTCTGTTGCCGCCGCCAAGCCCAACTCATTTATATCGGTGAGTAATTTTCGCGCGAGCCGTAAGCCTTTGTTGATATCGTGGCTTTCATTCAAATCAGGATCGTTAATGTAGCCCTTCCAACCCACGGTAGTGCGTGGCTTTTCAAAATACACGCGCATCACGATTGTTAAATCAGGTTCCATCGTTAAACGTAGCGCTTGCAAGCGCCGCGCATATTCCATCGCCGCATCGTAATCATGAATCGAGCACGGGCCAACAATCACCAGCAGGCGTGAGTCGCCACGATGCATGATGCGATGAATTTCCTCGCGGGCACGAAAGACGGTAGCCGAGGCTTTTTCGCTCATCGGAAATTCACGCATCAATTGTGCGGGAGGCGTCAATTCTTTAATGCCGCGAATGCGAAGGTCATCGGTGTTGTATGGCATATCGGTTGTCTCTGCTGATTTGGTTACGATGGATAGATTGGCTTTGGTGTTCATTGTAGTAGTCTTGATACGTCATTGATAAGCGATGCAAGTGGCAAAAAAAAACCGCCGGTTTTATCTCAGCGGTTTTTTGAAATTTGTTAGGGCAACTGCAACACGCTCTAACCTTTCTCCGCCGAAGGATTTGAAAAGTACCAAAAATAAAAATGAGCGCGAAAGTTCATAGGCGAAGTTTAGCAGCGGAAACGATGCCCGCACAAAACAGCTAAACTCTAGTATTAACGGATATCTTCAAGCAAAAATGGCTCAAGATTGTCGTGGATATTAGGGTTTACTATTATTAAAAACATAGTCCGAGGCACCATGCCGCTTATGCAACTGATCAATTTCGATCATTTTTGGTATTGCTCAAGAATTCACGCGGGAGTTCACCACTACGTCCACATCACTAATATTCGGCAACAGCCTAACGCAGTAGCGGCTTGCCGCTAACGCTCTCGCAACGCATGGGGCAATTCTTCTGATAAAAAATTATAAGTGCAACGCACGATAAGACTGCCACCAATTTCAAGTTAAACGTCTAACGAATTTAGTAGGTTAAGCAAAGTTTGTTTGCCCAACTATGTTCAACGACCAAACTTGTTGGGCAAACAAAACTTGCCCAACCTACGAAAATCCCAATCATAGATTCTGTCGACGCATGTATCGTCGTTGGTCAAGTTGTAGGTTGGGTTGAGCGACGCGAAGCCCAACGTAACGCAATGCGGTAGCCCATTGTTGGGCAAGGTTCGTTTGCCCGACAATGATTAACGACCGAACCCGTTGGGCAAACAAAACTTGCCCAACAGTATCGAATAGCCGAAGCTGTTGTGTCGTTGAAACCTACCGAACTTAAGAATCTGTCGGCATCACAAGTTTGGGTCAAGCATCCATAAACTAAATTAACGTTTCCACACTAGGAAATAAATCATGACATTTATCACCACCATCGAACACCTTGAAACCATCTACGCCAATCCGGTTGAGGCCTCTACCGCCAAAGAAACCGCCACCATCACGCCGCACTATCGCGCGATGATTGAGGCCTCACCGTTTGCGGTATTGGCGACAGTCGGGCCGGAGGGCTTGGATTGTTCGCCACGCGGTGACAAGCGCGGCTTCGTGCGTATCCATAATGAGCGTACGCTGATACTGCCCGACCGGCGCGGCAATAATCGGGTTGATTCATTGCGCAACATAGTGAGCGATGCGCGCGTGGCGCTTCTTTTTATGGTCCCCGGATCGGGCAGCACGTTGCGCGTGAATGGTCGCGCGGTGCTCTCGGTTGAGCCTTCGCTGCTGGCGTCGTTTGCGGTGGAGGCTGTCGAATACAAAGCGCCGCGCTCGGTTGCCATCATCCATATCGAGACGGTTTACTTCCAGTGCGCACGCGCCATCGTGCGCGCTGATTTATGGAACGCGGACAAACATATTGACCCTAAGTCCCTGCCCTCGCCCGGCCAAATTTTGGCGGCGCTAACGGAGAGTCGTGTTGGCGGTGCTGCATACGATGACGCGTGGCCAGCACGGGCGAAGCAAACAATGTGGTGACCTCCGACTCTGCCTGCTCCCGCTGAAATACGGAGACTGGGCGTCGAGTATCAGCTACGACGCAAATGAAATTTTGCCCATTGCCATCGACGGTATTTTGCGTCTCCCGCCAAAGTCTGATGTGCCGCCTGCAATAGTTTCATTGGCAAGCACCGCAAACAGCACCGCTTCTTTGGCGTCGCCCGATATGCCGAGCGCGTCTGTGGTGGAAAATTGACAGGGCAATAGTGTTTTCAGCGTTGCCACGAGCAACGGGTTATGCATACCGCCACCAGAAAGGTAAATGGTGGTATCGGCAAGTGCTGGTTTTGCTAAATCAGCCAAGTCAGCCGAATCTGCAGCGTTTGCTGGCGCAAGCGCTGCAACTATCGCCTCTGCGATGGTCTCAGCACTAAATTGCGTGAGTGTGGCGAGTAAATCTTCGGCAGCGATTTGTTGGGTATTGGTTTTTTGTTGCGCGGCAGATATAAATGCGCGGCTAAACAGTTCAGGGCCGGTCGTTTTCGGTAACGTCAACTTAAAAAATGGATGCGCTTTTAGAGCCGTAAGCAATGGCAAATTAACTTGACCCGCAAGTGCTAAGGTCGCGTCTTTGTCAAAGGCGCGAGGCGAAAAAAATTCGCGTGTGACGGCATCGAGCAAAGTGTTGCCTGGCCCAGTATCGGTTACGAATACATCTTCAGCATTCATGCTCGCAGGCAAATAGGTAAAGTTAGCAATGCCGCCCATGTTGAGCAATATGCGGGACTCCCCCTTTTTAGCAAACAAAAAATAATCCCCGTACACAGCCAATGGTGCGCCCTCACCGCCTGCGGCAACATGCTTTTGGCGAAAGTCCGATATGGTGGTGATGCCAGTAGCAACCGCAATGTGGCAGCCATCGCCAATTTGTAACGTGGCATTGGGAAATTTTGCCAATCCGTGCAACGATTTAGGCGCGTGCATTACCGTTTGCCCGTGCGAGGCAATGGCGTCGATTGTCTCTGCGGCCACCCCCCAACGCCGCAAGCAACTAAGAATCATCTCGGCGTGGAGGCTGCCCAGCCACGCATTGAGCAACGCTAAATGCTGAAAATCAATCGTCTCTTTCGCAAACACCTGGCGAATCTCATTTTTAATATCATCGATGTAGCTAACCGTATCAAAATGCAGAACGCTAACGCGCGTGGTCTCGCCTGCACCAGATACCTCACACAGCGCCACATCTAATCCATCGAGCGATGTACCCGACATGAGACCAATAATGCGACGGCTTGGTTTCAGTGCGGCGCGATGTAAGGTGGCGAGATTTATATTCATGATCAATCGGGGTTAGTCAATGCGTAAATCAGTCGTTTTTTTATGCTGAGCCCACGCTTGTCATTCCGAGAGAGCGTGACTTTAGGTGGCGATGAGGAATCTAATCAACTACCTTATCTTGGCTAGATCAAAGATGAGACTACTCACCGCCGCGGTCAGAGTGACCGTGGTGAAAAATGGCCGCTGCGTAAAATAGCTGCCGATGCCATCGACATTACATCTTTGGATACTTCTCGCCTGCGTCAATCCTCACGCGCAAAATATTTTGTTTTGGCGGTAGCGGGCAGGTGGTGAATTCAGAGAACGCACAGGGCGGGTTGTAGGCGCGGTTGAAGTCTAGCCAGAATGGCTTATTGAGCTCAGGCTTTTTCTCAACGGCTAAAAAGCGTGATGGCCGATAAGTGGTGTCGCCCGATGTCTTGTCACGCATGACAAAAAACAATCCTTCGCCGTCGCCAACCGCATCAAGCTTATATTTAACGCCGTTCAATTTGAATTCAACGTAGCCAGGTGATGGCTCATCTGAAACTTCATCGAGCACATTGACGATGGCGATTGTCTTGCCGGGTGGATACGGCATATATTTGGCTACAACGCGAAATTTTGCGGCCGGCGGATACCATTTGCGGCCATTAAAATTCGCCCGCACGGCTGACTTGTTATCGGCAAGCCGTAATATATATTTGCCGTCACGCGCAATCACATGCATGGCGATATTGTCGAGCGCCACCCAATCACGTTTATCGGTGGAGGTATCGAGTAGGCGCGGACTCGCGATGGGTTTTCCGTCAGCTGTCCAGACTGCACCGTCAGCCATTGTTAAGGTGACCGATTTCGCGGCCTCATCAACATTTATCACACCTAAGCGTTCCGGCCCCACCCCGTTTAATGCGGCTGGAAATACGATGTCATTGTCAGCGCCAGTACCGAAGGTATTTGCGCCCGGCTTCATCACGAATCGTCCGGCTAAGGTGAGCCAGCCGTTGTCGCGTTTTAATGATTGCCCTGCACGATCGCGCCACGCTTCTAATTCACCGAGCACGTCCAAATCTAGCTCTTGGATAGCATTGGTTTTTTTAGCTGGTGTCGATTTTTTTTCAGCCGTGGCCATTGCCACGCCAGTAACATTGGAAAGCGCAAAATACACGATGATGCTGATTAAGATTTTCATATTGACTCCAAGTAACAAATTTACAAATGATGTTGCTGTAGCTGGATGGTGACCATGGCGGGTGTCAGGTCGTTCATGCAACGAAAGTGGCCGAGCGGACAAACACGCTGAAAGCAGGGGCTGCACATAAGTTTAAGCGATACGACTTGTGCCTGCGGCGATAGCGGCGGCGTGAAGCTTGGCGAGGATGAGCCATAAAGTGCCACCACGGGCACACCCACAGCAGCGGCGATATGCATGAGGCCGGAATCGTTGGTCACGACGTTTGTTGCTAGGCTTAGCAAATCAATAGCTTCTGCCAGACTGGTTTTGCCGGCCAAATTTTTACAGCGATTATTGGTGAGCAGATTGATTTCGTCCGCAATGGCAGTGTCGCCCTTGCCGCCGAACAACCACACTGCAACACCCAACGCTAATTGTTGATTCGCTAGTTCGGCAAAGTGCCGCGCTGGCCAGCGTTTTGCCACACCATATTCAGCACCGGGGCAAAGAGCCAAGATAGGAAAGTCGTTATCTAGCGAGCTTTTTCGGCATGTTTTGTCCCGAACGGCAATATCTACGACTAGTTTTGGATTTGCCACTAATGCTAGTGGTGGGACTGATTTCGCTTCGGCTAACCATTGAAAGCGCTCTGCCATGGTTGGCAGCAATGTCTCATCTAAATCACGACAATCATTGATCAGCCAGCCACGCTTTTCACCGCGATAACCAGTGATAACCGGTATATCGGCATGCCACGCAATCAAAGCGCTTTTGAATGAATTCGGTAACACAAAGGCGTTGTCATAACGATGTGATCTAAGTGCAACGCCGAACGCTCGCCGTGCCAGCAACCGTAATTGCCCGTGTGCAAATGGATTTGCAATTACCTTATCCACTTCCGACATACGTTCATAGACAGGCATGACCCAAGGCGGGGCCAACACATGAATGGTCGATGCCGGGCGAAGCTGCTTAAGCCGCATCAATAGCGGTTGCGACAATACGGCGTCCCCAATCCAAGCGGGAGCAACAATGAGGATGTTCATCATCGCAATGTCCACCGTATTGTCCACCACTCTTTCACCACTCAATGCGCGGCGCCACGCGGACCTTCAAATTGATACACCGTGCCGCAATACGGGCACTTGGCTGAACCGGTGGTGGTGACATCAATAAACACGCGCGGATGTGCGTCCCATAATTTCATCGATGGCATCGGACAATGAAGCGGTAAATCGTTTGCGGTGACGGTGATGGTTTGAAATTTTAGTGTGGACGGCGCACTCATGAATTTACCTTCATTTCACCGGCGTAAGCCACGAATGATATTTTGCGTTACGACCATACACAATATCAAAAAATGCTGTTTGTAATTTTTCGGTTATCGGCCCACGTTTGCCTTCGCCGATGATGCGTCCATCTAATTCACGAATCGGCGTGACTTCAGCAGCCGTACCGGTAAAAAATGCCTCGTCAGCGATGTACACATCGTCTCTGGTGATTTTGCGTGCTTCGACGTGTATGCCTAAATCGGCGCATACCGTCTGTATTGATCGCATCGTAATGCCGTCCAGCGCGGAAGTTAATTCCGGCGTGTAAATTTTGCCATCACGAATAATAAATAGATTTTCACCCGCGCCTTCCGCCACATAGCCTTCGGTATCTAATAACAATGCTTCATCGTAGCCATGGTCAACCGCTTCATTATTTGCCAAGATGGAGTTGGCGTAGGTTGAGGACACTTTTGCGCGCGGCATGGTGACGTTTACATGATGGCGTGCATAAGATGAGGTCTTAACCCGAATACCGTTCTTCAAACCATCTTCGCCCAAATAAGCGCCCCATGGCCACGCGGCAATGGCAATGTGTACCTTCGCACCTTTAGGTGAAACGCCCATTTTTTCGGAACCATAATAAGCAAGTGGACGCAAATAACAGCTTTCAAGATTATTTTCACGCACCACTAAACGCATCGCCTCCATTACCTCTGGCAACGTAAATGGCATCGCCATCTGATAGATTTTGGCGGAATTAAAGAGACGCTTGGTATGCGCCTCAAGCCGAAAAATGGCGGTGCCAAGCGCCGCATCTTCAGTCTTGTAAGCGCGAATGCCCTCAAATACCGCGAGCCCATAATGCAGCGAGTGTGTGAGCACGTGGGTGGTGGCATCTCGCCAAGGAATTAGTTTGCCATCCGCCCAAATAAGGCCATCGCGATCAGACATTGACATGAAATACGTCTCCTTAAAAATAATGGAGCAGTTTAGCTGAATCTGAATAGAGTCAGTGTGCCAACGCACACGCCGTATGCAATAATCATTGCGAAACTAAATCAAAGATACCTAATTTAGACATTGACTAATTAGGATGAGACTCAAACATAGAGCACACATTATAAATATTTAGTTCTCTACAAAAAACACGGGGACATTTTGGCTGAGTCTGATTCTAAGCAATATGCCAGTAGCTTAATGAGCAAAGAAGGCGTGCTCTCAGCGGATCAAAAGCTGTCGGGTGATATGCTGCTATTTGCCAGCGGACTCATGATGTTCGCATCGGTTTTATGGTTAGCCATCTACTGGAGTCTTGGTCAGCGCTTCTCTACTACCATCCCGCTGGTTTTTCAGGGGCTATGCGGCTTATCGATGGCATTTTTTTATCGACGACGCCATTTAGCGCCCTTCTGCGTAATGCAGTTATCGTTATTCTTATTCACACCCTTTGTGTTGCAGTGGTCAATTGGCAATTTTGTTAATGCCAGCGGCGTATCGCTGTGGGCGTTACTAGCCCCGGTTGGTGCGATTGTAATTCTTGGCACCCGCGAATCAGTGCCGTGGTTTATCGCCTACATTTTCATGACGGCGCTGTCAGGCATGTTTGATTATGTGTTGCAGTGGGATACCAAGCAGTTTGAAATGAAAACGGTCGCTGTATTTTTTGTGCTCAATTTTGTTTCTATTTCTGCCATGGTGTACGTGCTGCTATGGTATTTTTCGCGCGAAAAACAGAAGCTGAAACTTGCCATTGACGCGAAAAGTCGCGCGATTTCAACTGAGAAGGATTTATCTGACCGGCTGCTGCTCAATATTCTGCCCACCTCAATTGCGGAGCGCTTGAAACGACAAGAAACCAACATTGCCGACGGTCACGCAGACGTGACCGTGCTGTTCGCCGACATAGTCAATTTCACGCATTTATCAGAAGAAATGTCGCCCAATGAAACGGTGCTTTTACTGAATGACATATTTTCAGAGTTTGATAACGCCGCAGAACGTCATGGCATCGAAAAAGTAAAAACGATCGGCGACGCTTACATGGCAGCGGGGGGTTTAACCGCAGGTGAAACACAGTATGTTGACGCCATGGCAGACATGGCCTTTGAAATGCAATCCTACGTCTCGCGATATACGGCACCAAATGGCGACGGTTTATCACTCAGGGTGGGCATCGCCACGGGTCCGGTTGTTGCTGGTGTGATTGGTCGGCGTAAATTTAGCTATGACCTTTGGGGTGACACCGTCAATATCGCCAGCCGCATGTGCAGTGAAGCGCTGCCAGGGCATATTCAGGTTGACTTAGTGACTTTTCGCCGATTACATAATCGCTTCCGCTTTGATGAAGCGCACCAAATACAGGTGAAGGGCAAAGGCCCGATGCATGTTTATAACCTGCTTGGTAAAATTCGTACGCATGACGACGCGGTTGTCATCCCGATCTCCGAAGGGCAACACCGCGCTTAAAACTAAATGGGGAGTAGCATTTTGACCAACGCCGCGTCACCCATTGCAGCCACTGCGACTATTGCACCCGTTGAGACCGCCATCGCCGCCGATGCCGTGACGCGGAATCAACCTCAGGCCGGCGTGGCGTTAGTGTTACAGGGCGGCGGCGCACGGGCGGCATACCAAGTGGGCGTGCTGAAAGCAGTCTCCGAGTCGCTTGGTCATCCGCAAATCAACCCCTTCCCGATCATTGTTGGCACCTCTGCTGGCGCAATTAATGCTGGTGTGCTTGCCACCAATGCGGGTCACTTTGCCGAGGCCGTTAAAACACTTGAGTCGCTTTGGACAGATATCGAGCCGCAACATATTTATCGCACTGACTTTATCGGCGTCGTGCGTTGCAGCGTGCGTTGGTTATCCGCCTTTGTTTTTGGCGCAATTGGTAAAAATAAACGTGTCTCGCTATTTGATAACGCCCCGCTTCACGAACTGCTCAGCCGCATCACCGATGCCAACTTAATTGAGTCGCACCTTAAAAATCACGCATTAAGCGCCGTTGCGGTGACAGCATCGGGCTATACATCAGGACAAAATTGCGCGTTTTTTCAAGCGAACGCGGACATTAAGGGCTGGGTGCGCTCACAGCGCGTCGGCATCCGCGTTTCACACTTAGCGCCGGAACATTTAATGGCATCTTCTGCCATTCCGTTCGCCTTCCCGGCCGTCAAAATAAATCGTGAATTTTTTGGTGACGGCTCAATACGTCAGACCGCCCCTGTCAGCCCCGCATTGCATTTGGGCGCGTCGCGTATTTTTGTCGTCGGCACGGCGAAGCTAGTTAAAGATTTCCCGTCACGCACTAGAAGCGAAACCTATCCCTCACTCGCGCAAATCGCCGGCCATGCGATGTCCTCCATTTTTCTTGACTCGCTCGCCACCGATATCGAGTTACTGCAACGCATCAACGCCACTGTGAGCTTGGTTGATGCTGACGTCCTAAAGGCTGCGGGCGTTAATTTGCAACGCGTTGATGTGATGGTCGCCTGCCCAAATAAACCATTAGAAAGCCAAGCCCATCGCCATGTCGGGAACTTACCCCGCACCATCCGCTTTTTAATGCGCTCCATTGGCGCAATGCGAAAAGGCGGCGCGGTACTCGCAAGCTATTTGTTGTTTGATAAACACTATTGCCGCGCTTTAATTGAGATGGGCTACAACGACACCATTGCCCGGCGTGAAGAAATTGCCGTGTTCTTCGACCCCAATGCGTGCCCACTGCCAACCGTACTACCCGCGGTTAAATTCAATCCAATGACGACGCAGAAGATGCAGGTGGTGTAATTTTTTCGGCGTACAAAAAAGGCGAAATTTAGTAACTGCCGATGCTCAAGGACAAGCGCAAAAACGATCTAACCGCCGATGAATGCCGATCGCCGCCGATAAGAACCTTTTTGCCCCCAACCCTGTCATTGCGAACACTTCTGTGCGGAATCTTATCCGCGATGCGATACGGTATAGCGCGTAGGTTGGGCAAGGTTTGGTTGCCCAACAATGTGTAATTACAATCAATTGTTGGGCAAATAAAGCCTGCCCAACCTACGGGTTTGCTCTGTGGGAATGACTGCTTGTGGTTTGTTGTGCCAATTTTTGACACTGTCATTGCGAACGCTTTTGTGCAGAATCTTATTCGCGATGCGATACGGTATCGCGCGTAGGTTGGGCAAGGTTTGGTTGCCCAACAATGTGTAATTACAATCAATTGTTGGGCAGTTGGAGCCTACTCAACCTACGAGGTTGCTCTGTCGGAATGACAACGAGGGGAGGATTTTATCGGCGTCTTTTTATGCTTATCGACAGCAAAACGTTTTTGACCTTATCGGCGGCCATCGGCATTCATTGGCGGTAAAAAAGATTTTGGCTTCTCACGAAACACCCACAAATAAAAATCAACCCGCCAACAATATCGGCGCCTGATAGCGCTTCGTTAGCCATGCTGCAATATCGCTAATCTCTTCCCCGCAGACCGCATGTTGCATCGCGTATTCGCGCCATTCAACACGATAGCCGTGGGATTGCAATTGAGCGGATGACGTTCTTGCCAAGGTTAATGGCACGACCGGGTCTTGGGTACCGTGTGCCATGAGTATCGGCAGATGAGCATTAGCGAGCGACTTCTCAGCGCCCAGCGAATCATTCAGCGTTAAATAGGTGGATAGCGCCAAGATGCCCGCCAATGGGGCAGTTTGACGTAATCCCACTTGTAGCGCTATGGCTCCACCTTGCGAAAAACCGGCCAAGATAATCTTATCACTGGCAATACCACGCGATAGTTCGCGGGCGATCAATTCATCGATAGCAGCTTGTGATTCGCGCACGCCTTTCTCATCCGGTTTACGTTCGAGCTCTGCCATCGAGATGTCATACCAACCAGGCATGGCGTGACCGCTGTTAATGGTAATGGGCCGTGTCGGGGCTTGCGGAAAAATAAAACGTAGCGGTAAGTCACTCGGTAAATCCAGCTCTTTTACAATTGGCACAAAATCCCAGCAGTCTGCGCCTAAGCCGTGCATCCATATCACGGTGCCTTTTGGGTTAATGCCAGTGGTTAATTCGAGATGTTCAATCATGATCTTTTTTCGTTGTTGTTTAAATTATTCTGACGATGCGATTAAGGCCGCATTCCCGCCTGCTGCAGCCGTATTCACGGTAAAGGTACGTTCACTTGCGAAGCGAAATAGATAATGTGGCCCGCCTGCTTTCGGCCCCGTACCCGATAAACCCTCGCCGCCGAACGGCTGCACGCCAACTACCGCGCCAACTTGGTTGCGATTGACATAAATATTGCCGACCTTTGCACGCTCGCGAATCGCCCTAATGGTTTCTTCAATACGCGAATGTATGCCAAGGGTTAAGCCATAACCCGATGCATTAATTTGCTCCACTACCGCCATTAGGTCATCCGCATCGAATACCAGCACATGCAAAACTGGCCCGAAGACTTCGCTTTTTATGGTGTCAAAGGTGGGGATTTCAAACGCACAGGGTGCAAAAAAATGGCCTTTTTCGAGAACAGAGCGCGAGTCATGCGGCAGCATTACTTGGCCGATTTGCGGATAATTTTTTGCCATATGCTCACGATGAGCAACCAGCATATCGAACGCGGCACGATCAATCACAGGGCCAATATCGGTGGTGAGCTCAGCCGGGTCGCCCATCATAATTTCATTCATCGCCCCTGCCAATAATGTTTTCACGTGTTCTGCGATGTCGCGCTGCACGCACAATATGCGCAATGCCGAACAGCGCTGACCCGCGCTATTAAAGGCGGACACCATTACATCGTTGACGACCTGCTCCGGCAACGCGGAGGAATCGGCAATCATTGCGTTCAAGCCGCCGGTCTCGGCGATAAACGGGATAATGGCGCCCGCGCGTTTTGCTAGTGCGCTGTTGATCGCGCGCGCGGTGTTAGTACCGCCGGTAAAGGCGATGCCATCTACGCGTAGATCATTGACAAGCTCGGCACCGATAATCTCGCCACGGCCCGGCAAAAAGGAAATGGCCCCGCTCGGCATACCCGCGTCTAACAATAATTTAACCGCATAATATGCGGTGAGAGGCGTCTGTTCAGCAGGCTTGGCGATAACCGCGTTGCCTGCGGCAAAGGCGGCGGTAATTTGGCCTAGGAAAATTGCTAACGGAAAATTCCACGGGCTGATACACACAAACGTACCGCGACCGTGCAGTGACAATTCATTCGATTCACCGGTGGGACCGGCAAGTACTTCAGGTTTGGCAAAAAATTGCCTACACTGCTGGGCGTAATAACGACAAAAATCCGCCGCTTCCCGCACTTCACCAAGTGAGTCTGGCAATGTCTTACCCGCTTCCCGCGCCATTAGCGCCATAAAAAACGCGCGGCGCGCTTCGAGTAAATCCGCCGCACGATCCAGCACATCGGCGCGGGCACTGGCTGCCATGCCAGGCCATTTTTTGGCGATGCCTAGGGCGAGCGACGTCAACGCCACATCGGCTTCCTCTACAGCACCGATAACACGACCAGTGGAAGGATCAGTCAGTGCTATCTCGACTCCACGCATGCCATCGCCCGCTATTAACGGCTGCGCGCGCCAATCTGTTTTGGCGAGTGGTTCGAGCATTTGCTGTTGTAGATATTGAACGGCGGTTGCATCGGCAAAATGAAACCCGAGAGAATTTTGTCGCTTCACAGTGGAATCCATAAATAAATGTTTGGGGTGCGGTAATTTCGGATTCGCACGTGCGCTATTGGTGAGGCACGCCGCTATCGGATCACGGATGACATCCTCAATATTGATGAGCGGGTCGGCAATCCGATTGACGAATGACGAATTGGCGCCATTTTCAAGTAACCGTCTAACCAAATAGGGCAGCAAATCTTCGTGGCTACCGACAGGCGCATAGACGCGACATGCCGCGAATTGGCTGAAATTTTTATCATCCAGCACCGCGTCATAGAGCTCTACGCCCATGCCGTGCAAACGTTGAAATTCAAAGCGTGATCTAGGGCTGGCTTGGGTCAAAATGCTGGCAACGGTATGCGCATTATGGGTGGCAAATTGCCCATAAAACGCATGCGGCGCATCGAGCATTTTTTTAGCTGATGCCAGATAGGACACATCCGTATTTACCTTGCGCGTAAAAACCGGGTAGCCATCAAGAGCAAGCATTTGCGCGCGTTTAATTTCAGTATCCCAGTACGCGCCCTTCACTAGTCGCAGCATAATGCGACGACCATGTTTGCTTGCTAACTCAGACAACCAATCAATGACAAATGGCGCGCGTTTTTGATAAGCCTGTACCGCCAAGCCTAGACCTTCATAGCCTTGAAAGCGCTTATCGGCATATACCGCAGCAAATAAGGCTAGGGATATTTCAAGACGCTCGGTTTCCTCGGCGTCAAAGGTGAGCCCAATCCCACCATCGCGCGCTAATTCAGCTAATGCGATTAACTTCGGCAGCATCTCGCGCATCACGCGTCGTTGATGTGCCCATTCATAGCGGGGGTGAAGTGCGGAAAGTTTTACCGAGATACCAGGCGCAGCAAATATCGACTGCCCAGCAGTGACATAGCTAGCAATTTTTTTAATTGCGCTCAGGTAAGCGTGAAAATAGCGTTCCGCGTCTGCGGCAGTCATCGCCGCTTCCCCCAGCATATCGAATGAGTGACGATACTTCGCCTGATCGGTCGTCACACTACGCGTTAACGCCTCATCGATATCGCGACCCATCACAAACTGTTCCGCCATTAATTTCATGCCCTGCTTCAACGAGGCGCGCACAATCGGCTCACCTAATTTATTCGCCATGCGGCCCAACCAACCACCGACATCGGTAAAGTCCGTCGGTGCGACATTGACGAGCTTACCCGTCAACATCATGCCCCAAGTGCCCGCATTGACCAGCATTGAATCACTTGCGCCTAAGTGTTTAGCCCAATCACCTTGTGCAAATTTATCGCGAATGAGTTTGTCTGCCGTAGCGGCATCAGGGATACGCAACAGCGCCTCGGCCACGCACATGAGCAGCACGCCCTCTTGCGACGATAAATCGTATTGGGTTAGAAACGATTGCATGCCCGCATGATTTTTTTGCACGGCACGCACCGAGGTAACCAACGCGTGCGCGGTCTCATTGATTCTTTTGTCGGTCGCCGCATCTACCTTAGCAATGGATAGCAAGTCATCTAACGCAGACGCTTCATCGGCTAAAAATGCCGCGCGAAGTGGAGTGAACGGTGACGATGCATTTGGAGGATTTACGTTGTGTGTAATGCTGGTAGACGCGTTCGTAGAGGCGTACATAAATGCGTTCATAGATGCTTCATCAATGGATGGTGCACGGTGGGTTTAACAAATAATACAAAGCCGCCTATTGGCGGGAAAATCGAAGAAATAATGCTCCGAAACACCCGCGAATACTAGGCTTTTGACTTCAGTTTATGAATAAATTTCTGTCTAAATTTTGCTAACTTTGGCGACACCACCGCCATGCAGTAGCCTTGATTTGGGTTCAGCTTAAAATAATTTTGATGGTATTGCTCCGCCGGATAAAACGTCTCCGCAGCTACCACTTCGGTGACGATGGGGACATCAAAAAGTTGCTCTTGATTCAGCTTGGCGATTACGTCATTGGCAATTATTGCTTGCTCGTCAGTATGAAAATAAACACCTGAACGATACTGCGTACCGCGATCATTGCCTTGACGATTTAGGCTAGTTGGATCATGTATCGCAAAAAACACATCGAGTATTTCTGCATAGCTAATTACGCTCGTATCGAACTCAACTTTCACCACCTCATTGTGCCCGGTAATGCCTTCACACACTTGGGCATAAGTGGGGTTTTTTACGTTCCCGTTGCAATAGCCTGACACTACATCGGTCACACCTTGCAAATCATCAAATACCGCCTCGGTACACCAAAAGCAGCCGCCACCGAGCGTTGCTGTTTCAAACGTTTTCATATTCATGGTTTATTTTCTTTCAGTATTGGTGATGTGGTGAAGCGAATGTCGCCATAAAACGCGGTGGTACTTTCACCCGTATTATCAGTATCAGTCATGATGCCAAGTGAGAGTATGCGACTCGGCTTCTCACCAAAGGCTTGCTCAAAATCGCGAAAAATATTGCGCTCATACTCAAGCCAGCTACCGCTACGCGCCGCGCCCGTTTCGGCAACAATCATTTTTATGCGCGAGGTGTGCGGGCTTTCGATAATGTCGCCTAGTTTGGCTTTATTTTCCCAAATGTACATGAGTGTGGCGTACGGCAAGGCTTGCCCCGTGATGGCTTTTGCGCGCGCGGCTAACGCACGGTCCTCAACATCGAGCTTTTTCATGTCGCCATCAAAGGTAACGATCACGCGTACTGGTGAATCTTCGAGGTCGCGGGCGGTGTTATCCGCACCGCTGAGCACACGCGGTACTTGCCATCGCCAGTGAATCCATGGCATTTCGGCGGGATTAATATTGAGCGTCTTTGCCAAACCTGACGCAGATTGTTGTGAACGCGCCTCGACAACGGTGAGCCCGTCAGCGTCTGTGACTAGCCGATACTCGGTGTCTTTTTTGAAACGCGAAAGCTTCCGCAAGCTCCAGCCCAAAGGCAGTTCGCCGTTAGGTGTCGCACTTGAGAATGGCGATACCGTTTTCATTGCACCCGATTTCTGCGACGTAGAAGCACAACCAGTCAGAACGAAAATCGCAACAAAAACGGCCAACGCTGAATGCGTTGGCCGTTGTAAGTAGTTGCAGCAAATCACCTGACAAAATCACTTAGCAAAATTAGCGGCGACAAAATCCCAATTCACAATTGACCAAAAACCCTTTAAATAATTTGGACGGCTGTTGCGATAGTCTATGTAGTAAGCGTGTTCCCAAACGTCACAGGTCAAGAGCGGTGTCATGCCTTGGGTGAGTGGTGTCGCGGCGTTGCTGGTGCTTTCAAGGGATAACGTACCATCCGCCTTTTTGCACAGCCACGCCCACCCCGAGCCAAAGGTAGTTGCCGCTTTCGCGTCAAATTGCTTTTGAAACTCTTCAAATGAACCGAATTGCACGTCAATCGCCGCAGCCAACGCGCCTGATGGTTTACCTCCACCACCGTTTGCAGCGGGCGCAAATCCGAGAAAATAAAAATCATGATTCCAAATCTGCGCGGCGTTATTAAAAATCGGCCCGGCGGGCGCTTTTTTGACCACGTCTTCCAAGGTCATGTTTTCATACTCGGTACCCTTGGCGAGGTTATTTAAATTCGTCACATAGGTCAGATGATGTTTGCCATAGTGAAAATCAATTGTTTCAACGGATAGGTGCGGTACCAGTCCGTCGTTAGCGTAGGGCAATGCGACTTGGGCGAATACTGTCATGTGTGGCTCCAGAGGGGTGGGGGAAATAATTAGCGCGATGGCTTTACAGGCACTATTTTGGCAGACCGTGATGACATTGGTTCAGACTGAATTAAATTATGCTTTGTAGATGTTGAAAAAAACTAAACAGCCCGCGGTTCGGGCTGTTCGAGACTAAAAGCGGCGAAAATCAAGGCAGGACGGGGCGTTCTAACTTTTCATTGCTGGTGAGTGCGGTGAGGTAAACCACGATTTTCTTAATTTCTTCTTTGGTTAAATCTGCTTTTTTTAATAGCGGGGATTTATTTGGATCATCATTTCCGCCACTCGCCATGTAGGTCACCGCCTCCTCAAGACTAGCGACACTGCCATCGTGAAAATAAGGAGCTGACAGCGCGATGGAGCGTAAGGTTGGCGTCTTAAAGGCGGACGTGTCTTCCACTTTTTTAGTCACATTAAAGCGGCCTAAGTCTTTCTTTTCTTTATTCGCCTCCAACCCAATATTGTAAAAATCGCTATTGGAATAAACCGGCGGCGTATGACATACCACGCAACGACCTTTGCTCATAAAAAGCGTAAAGCCTTCTATTGCATCAGCAGATACCGCATTCATCTCGCCTTTTTCATAGCGATCCCACGGCGAATCCCCGCTATTTTTAGTACGAATGTAAGTAGCTAGCGCCGCTGCAATATTCTCCCCCGTTGCAGCACCACCAAATACGGCTTGGAACTGGGAAGCATAGCCAGGAGCAGTATTCAATAGCGTTGCTACTTTGGCGGGGTCTGCCGCCATTTGGCCTTTCCACGCGGCGGTGGTTTGCGCTTCCAGTGTCGCGGAGCGACCATCCCAATACCATGAGGATAGATAACCTACGTTATATAGCGTCGGCGTGTTGCGGGTATTCATCGTCCCATCTTCTTTTTTCGATAATTTATTGCCATCGGTCCAGCCAAGATGGCGGTAATGGCAGCTCTCGCACGAGTTTTGCCCCGAACCCGATAGCCGTTTATCAAAAAATAATTGTTTCCCCAATGCAATCTTGGCAGGCGTACTGGGGTTGGTCGTCGATTGCGGCGGAGCTGGCAACCGCGATAGTCTCAAGGCTGCGGGTTCAGTTGTGGTTGATGCCTTATCAACGTGCATGCAGCCGCCGATAAAAACAATCGATGCTGATGTAAATATCGCAACTTTTAATTTCATTTTTTTCTCCTCGGTTGGCGACAGCGTTTAAATTAGCTGTCCACCATGCTACGCCCATAGGTTAATTTTAGTTTTTCACAACGTTAACTTATCGCAGCTCTTTATTGCATCGCTATACTTCGGATATGAACTCAATCGTCATTCCCATAGTTGATGCCCGCAGGCACGCCCAAATCAAGCCAAACGGCGCGACGCCATTGACAGACAAACTCATCGATACCCGTGGCAGGCATCTGCGCGACCTGCGTATTTCGGTTACTGATCGGTGTAACTTCCGCTGCACTTATTGCATGCCCAAAGATGTTTTTGATCATAATTATCAATACCTGCCGCATCGTGAAGTGTTGACATTTGAAGAAATAACGCGTGTCGCCAAGGCCGCTGTCGGGCTCGGCGTGCGTAAGCTGCGCTTAACGGGCGGCGAGCCACTGATGCGCAAAGGCATTGAAACCTTGGTTGCGATGCTCGCCGCATTACGTGCTGATACGCCTGATATCGACATTACACTCACCACCAATGGCGCTGCGTTGGCGAACAAGGCGGCGGCGTTAAAGCTTGCGGGTTTGAATCGGTTAACGATTTCGCTTGATTCGCTTGATGACGCCACCTTTCGCGCGATGAATGATGTCGATTTTCCGGTGCGTAAAGTGCTTGACGCCATTGACGCGACGAACGCGGCTGGCTTTACCGATACCAAAATTAATATGGTGGTCAAACGCGGCGTAAATGACGATGACATTGTGGCGATGGCGCGCCATTTCAAAGGTACATCCAACATCGTCCGCTTCATCGAGTATATGGACGTGGGCGCGACGAACGGCTGGCGTATGGATGATGTCGTCCCCGCAGCCGAAATAGTCGAAAAAATCAACGCCGTATTTCCTGCCATGCAGATTGACGCGATCCATCAAAGCGAAGTCGCCAAGCGCTGGAAATATGGCGATGGCCAAGGTGAGTTTGGCGTGATTTCAAGCGTGACCGAAGCGTTCTGTAGCACCTGTACCCGCGCGCGGCTGTCAACGGATGGTGCGATCTACACGTGTTTATTTGGAAACCGTGGGACGGACTTAAAAACGCTGCTGCGCAATAATGCTGACGAACATGCCAATGATGAAACGCTACGTCAAGCATTAGCCGCGATTTGGCAACCACGCACCGATAATTATTCGGAAATTCGCTCTGCTGAAACAGCGAAATCGCGTAAGGTGGAGATGAGCTTTATCGGCGGTTAACCTGCCTATTTTATGGCGTCGCACGAACCGATCTCGGGTACGCTGAGCGCCCCATCGGCAGCCCGCAGGCTCAGCAAGCTTTATCTGCCCAACATGGTTCGTTCTTTCACTGCCGATTGTTGGGCAAACAAAGCCTGCCCAACCTACTTGGTACTTGCGGTAGCCAACTCCCAACGCAGGAAAAAAGGAGTCCATCGTAGCCCGGCCAAGCGAAGCGCCGCCTGGATGGTATTCGTGTCATCGCGCTTCCAAATGCCTTCACCAACCCGCGCTAACGTTGACGTATTTTCTCACGCTAATCGCGCTGCGCGTGCTGCAAAACGAACGCGTCAGGTTGGCGCAGGCCTCCCCGGAATCGCTTCGCTCGACCGGGCCACCGTTTTGACGCGTTCCCCGATGTTTAGAGGAGGCTTAGTAGGTTGGGTTGAGCTACGCGAAGCCCAACATAACGTTATGTTGCAGACCATTGTTGGGCAAACAAAACTTGCCCAACGTTGCTTGTCATTCCGACAGAGCGCGGTTGTATCGCACGTTGATCCATCCTTTCTGCCGTGTCAACAGAACAGCACGGGTAAGATCCTTCACAACAACGTTCGGAATGACAGGCGATTGAGATTTTTGGGGGTTTATTTTGTATTTTTCAACTAGCTGTTTCTGATAACGCCGCCCTACACGCCGCTCCGTTTTAACTCAAGCGCCTCCCAGCGAGACATGGTTTTATCGATTTCATTGGCAATATTTTCGAGTCGAAGCGTGACTGATTTCGCCTCAACGGGTGACCTTGAAAATAGACTACCGTCGGCGAGTTTGGCGTTTAAAGCGGCTTGCTCTTTTTCGAGTGTTTCAATGGTGGTAGGTAACGTTTCCAGCTCACGTATTTCATTAAAGCTCATTTTTACTTTGCGAGCCGCTGGACCATTTATAGCATTTATTGAAACACTAGAACTGACGGTTGCTTTGGAGGCATTATGGCTCAAAACGCGCGCCCTTCTTTGACTTATCCACTCCGCATAGCCGCCCACATACTCCTGAATCTTGCCGCTTCCTTCAAAGGCAAATACCTGCGTGACGACGTTGTCTAAAAACGCGCGATCATGGCTCACTAAAATCACCGTGCCGGCGTACTCTTGCAACATAGACTCTAACAATTCCAAGGTTTCAATATCCAAGTCGTTCGTTGGTTCATCGAGCACCAGCACATTGGCGGGCTTTGCGAACAAACGTGCGAGTAGCAAGCGATTGCGCTCCCCGCCAGACAATGATTTCACCTTCGCACGCGCACGCTGCGGCGGAAATAAAAAATCGCCCAAATACGAGATGACATGTTTACGTGTACCCGCAATCTCAACAAATTCAGAGCCGGGCGAGATGACATCTGACAACGTGGCATTGTCATCCAAGGCTTCGCGGAATTGATCAAAGTAGGCAACTTGCAACTGTGTGCCACGTTTGATAGTGCCGCTATCGGGCGCTAAGTCAGCGAGCATCAGTTTGATCAGCGTGGTTTTGCCGGCGCCGTTGGGACCAATTAAACCGATGCGGTCGCCACGCTGCAAAATGGCCGAAAAATTATCGATTAATACATTGTCGCCATAGGCTTTTGATATCTCAATTAACTCAGCGACAATTTTGCCGCTTCGCTCGCCCGCGTCTAGCGTGAGATTAACCTTACCTTGTACATCGCGCCGCGCCGCGCGCGTCCGGCGCAGGTCTTCCAAGCGCCGCACCCGGCCTTCGTTGCGCGTGCGCCGTGCTTCCACACCTTTGCGAATCCACACTTCTTCCTCTTTCAGAAGCTTATCAAACCGCGCATTGGCTAGTGACTCGGCATTCATCATCTCACCCTTGCGACGTTGATACTCTGCAAATGAACCGGGATAGCTCACTAGCTGCCCGCGATCAAGCTCGACAATACGCGTCGCAAAACTTTCTAAAAAACGTCGATCATGGCTGATGGCAATGACCGCACCGTCGAAATCATTCAACGTTTCTTCCAGCCACGCGATACCTTCAAAATCAAGATGGTTGGTTGGCTCATCGAGCATCAACAGCGCCGGGTCGCTCACTAACGCGCGCGCCAACGCCACCCGTTTTTTCATGCCGCCGGAGAGACTATCGATAGTTGCCTCAGGATCAAGCCCAACCCGTGAAATGGCTTCAGTCACACGCCCCGCATAACGCCATGATTCGTCATCATGCGGGTCCTCATTAGCGAGCCCTGATTCCACGATTGAAGCAACGGTCGCACCCGCGTCAAACGATGGCTCTTGTGGAACGGATGCAACGCGCACACCTTTTTCGCGAACCACTTCGCCATCGTCGGGTGCGGATTCGCCATTCAAGATGCGAATCAAGCTCGACTTGCCCGCACCGTTACGACCAATCAAGGCGATGCGCTCACCGCGATCAACCGCAAAATCGATATGGTCGAGTAACGCAACATCGCCAAAGGCGAGTGCGAGCGTTTTGCAATTTATAAGCGGCATGAAAATGAGTCAAAAAATGAAAGAGCGCTATTTTCACCTACAAACTTGGTTACAACTCTAAATAATCATTTTTAGGCGCGTAAGTTATCGTTAGGTCGTGTGCATTTGCCACACACTTAACAGAGAAGAATATGAAAATGAAAAAAATTGCAACTCTTTTGGTGACACTCAGTTTAAGCCTAGGCGCCACACTCGCCAATGCTGACCCCGCCGTAGCGGACGCACCGAAAAAAGACGGCAAACCTAGCATGATGGATTTCAGCAAAACCATTGATTGCAGCAACGTGAAACCGGAAAATAAAGACCGGTGCGAAGCGCGAAATAAGTTAGTTGAAAAATGTAAGGATAAGGCGGCAGGTGAAGAACGCCGCAAATGCATGATGGAGAATCGTCCGAAGCGAGACGAGAAACAGTAACAAATTGTATTTAACCGAGATTTTCCATTAGGCGTCCCTTCAGGACTGTTTGAGTGCTAACCGACTATTGTTGGCGTATTTCCTGTTTCTTCCTCTTGAGTAACTCGCTATTCATTCATCAGTCAGCAGAAAATACACGCAAAAATAGCCTCGTTATCATGTCAAACCCTAATGGAAAATCTCGGTTTTATCTGCGGCTTGAAGCGCAAAGGAGCGAAAAAAAAGCCCCAAGTTATTCACTTGGAGCTTGAAGTCGTCCGTTTCTTAAAAAGATTGGGACGAGGAGGAGGCGGTAGGATGATCGTTAAATCATCCTTAAAATATTACTTACGGCGCGTCGTTGGCTTAGCGGCTGGCTTTTTTGCGATGACTTTCTTAGCAGCAACTTTCATTGCAGGCTTTTTAACCATTGGGCGTGCAACCGTTGCGCGCTTTTCCTGTGCCATCAAGGCACGCACGGCATCGGCTAATTCAGCAACTTGCGCCGACAACGCTTCGATATCTTTACTCGTCAATACACCCAAGCGATTAAGTGACTTGTGTACGCGCGCTTCAAACACTTGTTCGAGCTTGTCAAATTTTCCCGTGGCCAAATCTATCGTTTTGGTGGCTTGATCGCGAGCCGTTTCAATAGTAGCTTCGGCGACATGGCGTGTGCGAGTTTCAAGTGCTTCGCCTTGCTTGACTAGCGTTTCAAACACTTTCTTGCCCTCCACTTGGGTCTTAGAGAACGCACCCAATCCCGCTAGCCAGATCTGCTGGGCAGATTCCATAACTTGCTTTGCCATTTGCTGCTCGGAAAGTGAAGCGGCAACTTCCCCCAGCTTCTTGGTAATCTGATCGACGGCGGAATTTGATTTTGCCGATTGTGCTGCTTTTTTTAGACGTGATGCCATGTTGTCTCCTAGAGGGTTTTTTAAGATATGGAAGACACACTAACGTGGCGTATCCCGCAATTCGGCAACTTTACGAGCAATATTTAGAGCAATCACACTATGGCGTACTGACTACCAACTTTAGAGTCAGTTGTTGGCCGTTGTATTGAGTGGTTTTTGCGCCACAACTTGAACGCCGATTCAGGCAAACTGTCGGATATTAAAAATAAGATCCACATTAAAAATTAACGAGGAGCTTGACCATGACCGACAACAACAATATTTTCGCCGCGCGCCCTTGGCTATCGTCCTATCCTGCTGGCGTGCCGACTGACATTAACGCTGACGAGTTCTCATCCATCAAGGATTTGTTTAATCAGTCATGTGAAAAATTTGCCAATAGAAACGCGTTTACCTGCATGGGCAAAACGCTCAGCTTTAGTGACCTTGACACTCTGACAACGCAATTCGCCGCGTATTTACAAAATGATCTAAAGCTTACCCGTGGCGATCGTGTGGCGGTGATGATGCCCAATATTTTGCAATACCCTGTCGCGATATTTGGCATATTGCGGGCGGGCTTTACTGTCGTCAATTGCAATCCACTCTACACGCCGCGCGAGCTTGAACACCAGCTAAAGGACTCAGGCGCTAAGGCTATCGTGGTGGTGGAAAATTTTGCTAATACGCTGGAGAGCTGTATCGCGAAGACTGAGGTGAAGCATGTTATTACCACACAACTTGGCGATATGCTCGGTTTTCCGAAGTCACTCATCGTCAATTGGGTAATAAAGCATAAGAAAAAAATGGTGCCGGCCTTTAATTTACCTAATGCGGTCAAATTTAATGACGGACTCAAACGTGGTGCCGCGCTCACCTATATGAAGCCCACTATCGCCAGTTCTGATATTGCGTTTTTGCAGTACACGGGTGGAACCACAGGGGTATCTAAAGGCGCCATCCTCACGCACCGTAATTTGGTTGCCAACATGGCGCAGGTTGGCTGCTGGACAGCGCTTGATTTGAAGGAAGCCGAAGAAGTCGTCATTCAACCGCTGCCGCTTTACCATATCTTCGCGCTTAACGCCTCGATCAATTATTTGTCACGCGGCTGCGAGACCGTGCTCATCCCCAATCCGCGCGACATGGATGGTTTTATAAAAGAATTAAAATCACGCCGCTGGACGGTTCTCACTGGCGTTAATACCTTATTTAACGGTTTATTAAATCACCCCGAATTCGCCAAGCTAGATTTTTCAAATTTGAAACTCACTATCGGCGGCGGCATGGCCGTGCAGCGAGTTGTGGCCGAAAAATGGAAAGCCGTAACAGGTAATACCTTAATTGAAGCTTACGGCTTAACCGAAACCTCGCCAGGAGCGACGGCCAACCCGCTCAACATTACCGAATTTAATGGCTCTATAGGCCTACCCTTCCCGTCCACCATTGTTAGTATTCGTGATGATGATGAAAAGATTTTGGGGGTCGGCGATATTGGCGAAATTTGTATAGAAGGTCCGCAAGTTATGCAGGGCTATTGGCAGCGCGCGGACGAATCCGCCAAAGTGTTTTGCAAAGACGGCGCGTTTAAAACCGGTGACGTCGGCATCATGGACGAAAAAGGGTTTTTCAAAATTGTTGACCGCAAAAAAGACATGATTTTGGTCTCTGGCTTCAACGTTTACCCGAATGAAATCGAAGATGTTATTGCGATGTGCCCTGGAGTATTTGAAGTTTGCGCAGTATCGATGCCTGACGATAAATCTACCGAGGCGGTCCGCGTGGTGGTGGTGAAAAAAGATCCGACACTGACCAAAGAGGCCATCATGGCATTCTGCAAAGAACGCCTCACCGGCTACAAAATGCCACGTCAGATTGAATTTTGGAGCGAGCTCCCGAAGACGAACGTAGGTAAAGTATTGCGTCGCTCGGTGAGGGATACGCCGCAGGTGAAATGAGGCTAAAGTCTAGAAACGGCAGCTGACCACTTAAGATACGTGAAAATGCACGCCTAGTGAGGAATTTAGTGGTTTACATCGTTTACCAATAGGGTGACTTATTTTGCTAACTCGGCGATAGGTGCGATTGCACGTTTTTCAAACTCTCCGGCAAGCCTTTAGGCCGTTTGGGTTCTCCTAGCAGGATGACGCCTTTGCGGTCTGCGTGTGCCAATTAATGCCTTGCCAGAGAGTCGGAAAAACGCACACTTACGTCCCCCAAGGGACGCTATCCGCTTGGGACACACCCGTCCAACTTCCGTTTCTAGGTTTAAATAAGATTTTCCATTAGGCATCACTTCACAACTGTTTGAGTGCTAACGGACTATTTTTGGCGTCTTTCCTGTTTCTCCCTCTTGAATAGCTTGCTATTCATTGGTCAGTCAACAGAAAGTAGATGTAAAAATAACCTCGTTATCATCTCAAACCTAATGGAAAATCTCGGTTAAAGCGTAACGCTACCGTGACCGAATTCCATCACCCGCCCACCAACCTGAATGACGCCCGCCTCAGATACCGCCAATTTAAGATAACTATGGCGCGAAATAACTTCGCCTTGTTCGATTTGAAAGTCACAAGGGTGGCGACCTTGATTGAACATCCAGCCGCCAAGGTTTGCGGTAGCTGCGCCCGTGGCCGGGTCTTCAACCACGCTGTCGTGCTGCATGAAGAAAAATCGGGCGCGCAGATTATTTTCACCGCGTGTAGAATCGGGGGCAAATACATAAACCATCGAGCGATTAGTATTGCTGGCAACTAACTTGAATCGCACTGGGTCGAGCGCGACTCGCATCACAGCGTCTACGCTAGCTAATGGTACGATGAGTTGTTCGCTGCCGGTATTGACCCAACAGACACCATCGAGCACCTCCGCTTCATCAATTCCACATAATTGCGCAAGCTCCGCACGGCTGATTGATGCATCGCGGGTAGTTGGTTTATTTGCTGTCAACGTCCAATTATTTCCTTCGCCGTGCACGGGAATTACACCTGCTTTCATTTCGAGCGTAATGTCGTTCCCGGTTTTACGCTGATCTCTCACCACGTGTGCGCTGCCCAATGTGGGATGCCCCGCAAAGGCCATTTCAAATGTCGGCGTAAAAATCCGTACCGCCGCCGTAGCAATGGTCGAGGGCAATAAAAATGTCGTCTCAGATAAATTGAACTGTAGGGCAAGAGATTGCATCTGAATATCTGTCAAGCCACTCGCATCGGTAAATACGCATAACGGATTACCGCCAAAAGTGGACTCAGCGAATACATTTAACAATCGATAGTCATAGGTTTTCATTTTCTTGTGTCGAATCTTGTAAGGTTGAATCTGAATATTGGACAAACCCGTAAACCGCATGTCCAAGTAATTGCATCACCAACCGAAAGGTATCACATGTCTAGTGTCCGCAGATTCATAATGCTTTTGCCTCCACTACTCGCTTGCCTAGTATTGTCGACCACGGTGAGCCACGCACAATCACCAATCGCAAAAGCAACTTTTGCAGGCGGCTGTTTTTGGTGCATGGAAGGCCCCTTCGATAAGCTCGATGGTGTCATCTCAACGACTTCTGGGTACATTGGCGGTAAAGTGAAAAACCCTACCTATGAGGCTGTTTCAGCTGGTATCACGGGCCACACCGAGGCGGTTGAAGTTGTCTATGATCCGAAAAAAGTGAGCTATGAAAAATTGCTTTATGTATTTTGGCGAAATATCGACCCAACCACTAAGAACCGGCAGTTTTGCGATGCTGGTACGCAATATCGTTCTGGCATTTTCACCCATGATGGCGCACAAAAGTTGGCGGCGGATGCGTCCAAAATAGCGCTTGAAAAAGGGAAACTATTCAAAGGCAATATTGAAACGGAAATCACCGTCGCCACTACTTTTTACCGTGCGGAAGATTACCACCAAGATTACTATCAAAAGAATCCAATACGCTACGCTTACTACCGAAATGGCTGCGGACGCGATCAGCGATTAAAACAATTGTGGGGCGTTGAGGCTAGCGGCGGCGCTAAGTAGTAATCAACGATTGATGATGAGAATGGCAGTGAAGAGCGTCAATAAACTAGCCAAGCGCAAACATAAAAAAGCCGCTAAGATTATTTAAGCGGCTTTTTCTATTTTGTACGTTGGTCGGAGCGAGAAGATTCGAACTTCCGACCCCTTGCACCCCATGCAAGTGCGCTACCAGGCTGCGCTACGCTCCGACTTGATAAATTATAACGTGACGAGGTGTTTTTCTATTGCGCTAGCATGTTGAGAATGCTCTTTAGCTCACTTCGAATTTCACGGCTCTCTAAAACGCGCATTGTTCGCACGCCATTTGCGCTCGTGAAGGATTTTCCGATGGATGCCGCGGCAGGGCTTGCGCCAGTTGGTATTGCTGTTTCAATGGTATCTAGGCGATTACGTGCGCCATTAATTGTAAAGCCGTGTTCGTACAAAAGCTCGCGAATTCGGCGAATAAGCAATACTTCGTGATGTTGATAGTAACGACGATTTCCGCGACGTTTCAGCGGCTTTAGTTGCGTGAATTCCTGTTCCCAGTAACGCAACACATGTGGCTTAACGCCGCACAAGTCCGATACTTCACCGATGGTGAAGTAGCGCTTGGCGGGAATAATAGGCAGACTACTGGAGGGCTGTGCTTCCATTAAACGACTTCTCCACGAGGGTCTTCAATTTTTGGCTCGCATGAAACGTGACGACGCGGCGGGCAGTGATTGGGATTTCTTCCCCAGTCTTTGGATTGCGCCCAGGGCGTTGCGGCTTATTGCGAAGTTGAAAGTTACCAAATCCAGACAGCTTAACACTGTCTCCTCGTTCGAGCGCCATACGGATTTCTTCAAAAAAAGATTCCACCATATCTTTGGCTTCACGCTTGTTCAAGCCGACCTTTTCGAACATTAGGTCTGCGAGTTCTGCTTTTGTCAGTGTCATTGACATTTTGTCTTTATTTTCTAAGAGTTGCGCCGAATTCTTGAGACATTACATTAACAAATTGCGTTACAACTTGATCGCATTCAGCATCCGTTAAAGTACGTTCAGTATCTTGCATAACTATACGAAACGCAAGGCTTTTTTTCCCGTTTTCAAGGTGTTGGCCACGGTATAAATCGAACAGCCCAAAATCGACAACATTGGCTAATTTGAGCTGTTTTGTAGCGTTGATGATGGCCTGAATCGACACAGAATCGTCCACCAAAAGTGCCACGTCACGGCGCACGGCTTGCATCCGCGAGATCGGTTGGTAACGGATTTCAGCGCAATTCACGATGTCTGCCACATCAAGTTCAAACGCCAATGGCGCAAAAGGGAGTGCGTAAAACTGCTGCCATTTGGGGTGTAACTCGCCCATCCAGCCAATTTTTTTGCCGTCGCGCAAGATTGCGGCAGCGCGTCCAGGGTGCAATGCCGCGTGCGCGGTGGTTTCAAAATTAAGCCGTTGCCCGCTCAAGAGAGACTCGACGTCGCCTTTTAAGGAAAAGAAATCCATGCGCGTTGCGCTATCTTCACCCCATTGTTCTGTATGACGTGATCCATAAACTAAGCCGGCGATTCGCTCAGGTTGATTGGACAGATTGGCTTCAGCACCGGTAAAACAGCGCCCAATTTCAAAAAACTTGGCGCGCGCTTCGTGATTAAACCCGCGATTAAGATTGTGCTGCAATGTACTGATGAGCCCACCCAAAAGGCTCGTTCGCATCACACTCATGTGGGCGGCTATCGGGTTGGAAAGCCTGATAGGGTTTGGGTTTTCTAGCAATTCAGTTTCCCATGCCTCCGGTACAAAGCTGTAATTGATGACTTCTTGAAAGCCGATAGCGGCTAAAGCGTGACGCAACATGCTGCTGGTAAGCCTTGCGCTCGGCACGTGGGTTATTGGGACAGTGGCACGTGGTGGCGTTGCGGGTACGTTTTCGTAGCCAACAATACGTGCAACTTCCTCAGCAAAATCAGCCTCAATATTCAAATCAAATCGATAAGATGGTGGTGTAACGTGCAAAACAATTTGCTCAACCCCTCTCCCTTGCTTGACTTCGCAGGATAACTGCCTGAAGATGCCCGCCATTAATGGCGTTTCGACTTTCATGCCGATGAGCGCATTCACCCGATCTGGTCTAACCGCGACACTAGCGCGCACGGGAATCTCGCCGTGTGCCTCCGTGATCGGGCCGACTTCAGTCGCTGGTGTGCCGCATATTTCGATGGCTAATTGGGTAGCATACCCAATGCCTGCACGCGCAGAGGCAGGGTCAACGCCGCGTTCAAAACGATATGCCGCATCTGAGTTAATACCTAATAATCGAGTTTTACCTTGAATCACGTCAGGGTCAAAATAGGCGGCCTCGAAGAAAATATTGGTGGTGGCATCTGTCACCGATGACGCTAATCCGCCCATCACCCCTCCTAATGCCTGAGCGCCACTATCATCCGCAATCACCAAATAATCTGACGTAAGGTTGACGATTTGCTCGTTAAGCAACGTAATTTGTTCACCCGCATTGGCGAAACGCACATTGATACTGCCGTTGAGCACATCATTGTCGAACGCGTGCATTGGGCGACCACGCTCAACGGTTACGTAGTTGGTGATGTCCACCAGCGCTGAAATGGGACGAAAACCGGCACGGGTCAAACGTCTCGCCATCCATTCTGGCGTTTTGGCGTTGGCGTTAATATTGGTAATAACGCGTCCTAAGTAGTGACCACAGGCCTTGGGTGCGGCGATGGCGACATCCCGCGCGTCGCTGGCATTGGTTGAAACTGTCCTATCCACCGGCATTTTCAAGGTACTACCGGTGATCGCCGCCAAATCACGAGCGACACCTATCATCGATAAGCAGTCGCCACGATTAGGGGTCATTTTCAGCGTCAAGACGACATCGTCCAAATCAAGGTAGGTGCGAATATCCTCGCCAATCGGTGCGTCGGTCGGTAGTGCCAGTAATCCGCCATTATCCTCAGATAGTCCCAACTCACGCGCCGAACATAACATGCCGTTTGAGTCCACATCACGCAGCTTGGCCGCCTTGATTTCTAAGCCACGCAAGTTTGCCCCAACCAATGCGCACGGCACACGCATCCCAACTGCAACGTTAGGTGCGCCGCAGACAATTTGTAATAACGCGCCACCGCCGACATTAACTTCCGTTACGCGTAGCTTATCCGCGTTAGGGTGCGGTGCAACGCTCTTAATTTCAGCCACAACAATATGGGTGAATGATGCCGCAACTGGCGTCATTTCTTCAACTTCTAACCCCGCCATGGTTAGTTTATGGGCGATGTCATCTGTTGAAAGCCCCGTATCGACGAGGGTTTTCAGCCAGTTTAGAGAGACTTTCATATAGTGCCTTTTTGCCTAATGGGTTATCGAAACTGCGATAAAAACTTCACATCATTTTCAAAAAATAACCGCAAGTCATTTACCCCGTATTTCAGCATTGCTAAGCGATCCAGCCCCATGCCAAAGGCGAATCCTGAATAAATATCAGCGTCGATACCACCATTTTTTAATACCTGTGGATGCACCACACCGGCACCGCCAATTTCGAGCCATTTGGTGCTGCCCCCTTTGGTTCTACCCCATTCCATATCGACTTCCACACCAGGCTCGACGAACGGAAAATAAGATGCACGAAAGCGAATCGCCATATCATCACGCTCAAAAAATGCATTGAGAAATTGCGTCAACGTACCTTTTAGGTCAGCCAAACTAATGCCCTCTTCTACCCATAAACCCTCTAGTTGATGAAACATCGGCGAGTGCGTGGCGTCATGGTCACAACGATAAACGCGGCCAGGGCAAATAATACGAATCGGGGGCTTATGACGTTGCATGTGGCGAATTTGTACTGGGGAAGTGTGAGTGCGCAGCAAATTTTTACTGCCTGCGATATAAAAGGTATCGTGCATCGAACGAGCAGGATGGTTGTCCGGCGTATTCAACGCGGTGAAATTTGTGTAATCGTCTTCAATTTCGGGGCCATCGGCCACCGAAAAGCCCATGGTGGCAAATAGCGCTTCAATGCGTTCAAGCGTACGGGTTACCGGGTGTAGGCCGCCCATTACCGAGGTGCGCCCCGGCAAGGTTACGTCAATTGCTTCTGCGGCGAGCTTAACCGCTAGTTCGGCACTCAAAATGCGTGATTTAGCGTTATTGATGAGCGCTTCAACTTGCAGCTTCACCGCATTTATCGCCGCACCGGCGTCTTTCTTCTCTTCGAGGGGAAGTTTGCCCAGCGCTTTTAACTGCTCGGTCAATGAACCGGTTTTTCCTAAGTATTTGGCCTTGGTTTGTTCCAAGTCAGGGATGCTGGCGACCGCTATTAAATGCTTATTGGCGTCGGCTAAGATGTCGTCTAAATTCATATTTTGGTGGCTCAAAAAATATCGCTGAAACCTAAAAAAACCTAAACAAAAAGCCCGCTAATTCGCGGGCTTTTTTGCGTTTTCGTACTTGAACGTGTACTTGATCTTGTACTCGACTATTACGCCGCCAGCCCAGCTTTAGCTTGTTCAATAAATCGTGCAAATGCAGGCTTATCCATTACCGCCAAGTCAGCTAAGACTTTACGATCAACTTCAATCGCAGCTTTTTTCAAGCCATTCATGAAGGCTGAATATGTCATGCCACCATCACGTACTGCCGCGTTGATGCGGGCAATCCACAATGAGCGGAAGGTGCGCTTTTTATTACGGCGGTCACGATAGGCGTATTGACCGGCCTTCATCACTGCTTCTTTCGCGATACGATATACCGTACTACGACGGCCGCGGAAGCCCTTGGCGGCGTCTAATACTTTTTTATGACGCGCTTTAGCGGTGACGCCACGTTTAACTCTAGGCATGGTCGTACTCCTTACGCGTAAGGCAACATCGCGCGGATGTGGCCCATGTTAGATGGATGAATCTCTGCCGTACCACGCAATTGACGCTTATTTTTGGTGGTTTTCTTGGTCAGAATGTGACGTTTGAACGCTTGTGAGCGCTTGATCGAGCCTGAGCCTCGCGGCTTAAAGCGCTTGGCAGCGCCACTCTTGGTTTTCATCTTTGGCATAGTGTTTCCTTTTTTTGCCTGTGTCATTACCGCAGCAGGTAGTGGAGACTATCCACATTTTTTGACCTGAAGTCAGCTTCTTTTTACATCGATGCATCGAAAGTGAAGCCAGAGCGATGCACTCCATAAATATTGCTAGTGTTTCTTTTTAGGGCCTACCATCATCACCATCTGCCGGCCTTCCATTTTAGGGAACTGCTCAACTTGCCCCATTTCCGCTAAATCCGCTTCGACGCGTTTCAATAGTTGCATACCAAGCTCTTGATGCGCCATTTCACGCCCTCTAAAGCGTAACGTGATTTTAGTCTTATCACCCTCTTCCAAAAACCGTTTCAGGTTGCGCACTTTGATGTTGTAGTCACCATCATCTGTGCCTGGACGGAATTTCACTTCCTTCACCTGAATCTGCTTTTGCTTCAGTTTGGCTTCGTGTGCTTTTTTAGCTTCGCGATATTTAAATTTGCCGTAATCCATGATTCGACAAACTGGTGGTTTGGCCGTAGGCGCAATTTCCACCAAATCAAGCTCTGCTGCTTCAGCGCGGGTTTGCGCATCACTCAAGCTCACGATACCAATTGCTTCACCTTCGGGCCCAAGCAATCGAACCTCGGTTATGCCACGTATTTCCGAGTTAATTCGAACGTCTTTTTCGGTAGCGATAAAACTCTCCTAAACATTAATTACGATCTTGGGCGGCCTGATTATGTTGTGACCGCCTCAAGGGCTTGAATTGCTCTACAACGCTTCTGCACAAATAAGTGAATCGGCTAGAGCTTGGCCGATACTTGCCCATTGATGCGGGATATAAATTCATTGACGGTCATGGCGGGAAGATTTTCGCCGCCGCCTTTGCCATCAGAGACCCGTGCTGTCACGGTATTAGTGGCCATTTCTTTATCGCCCAATATCAGCTGATAAGGGGTTTTTTGGACGCTATGTTCACGTATCTTATAGGAAATCTTCTCATTTCGCAAATCTGACTGCACCCGAACGCCTGCAGCTTTCAATGCTGCCGTTACTCCAGTCACATAAGCCGCTTGGTGCTCAGTCACATTCATGGCCACAACCTGAATCGGCGCTAGCCACAAGGGGAACGAGCCTGCATGATTCTCTATCAGGATTCCGGTAAATCGCTCGAGCGAGCCGAAATTAGCCACATGCAGCATCACTGGGCGCTTTCGACTGCTGTCACTGTCAACGTAGGTTGCATCAAATCGCTCTGGCAAATTCAGGTCAACTTGTAGCGTGCCGCACTGCCAATCCCGCCCAATGGCATCACGCAGCACGAATTCGAGCTTGGGACCATAGAAGGCTCCCTCACCCTCGTTCAGTTGATAGGCAATTTTTACGGTTTCAAGTGCTGCCTTCAACGCCCCTTCAAGCTTATCCCAAGTTTCATCGCTACCGATGCGATTCGGCGGACGAGTAGATAGTTTCACCTGCACATTGTTAAAACCAAAGTCGCGGTAAATGGACAATATGAGGTTGATAACATCAACACACTCCGGCTGGAGCTGTTCCTCAGTACAAAAAACGTGGGCATCGTCTTGCGTAAAATGGCGCACCCGCAGTAGGCCATGCAGGGCGCCTGACGGCTCGTACCGGTGCACCTTGCCGAATTCAGCCATACGAATCGGTAAGTCGCGATAGCTCTTCAGGCCGTGCTTGTAGAGTGAAATGCCGCCAGGGCAATTCATTGGTTTTAGCGCGAAAACGCGATCATCTTCGGTCTGTGTTGTAAACATGTTTTGGCGATAATTCTCCCAATGCCCAGAAGTTTCCCAAAGTGAGCGATCCATCACATCTGGCGTATTAACCTCAACGTAGCCCGCAGCCGCGCGGCGATCACGCATATATTGCTGGAGCTCGCGAAACAGCCACCATCCCTTTGGATGCCAAAACACCGAGCCGGGGGCAAACTCTTCAAAATGAAATAAATCAAGCTGCGTGCCGAGCTTGCGGTGATCACGTTTTTCAGCTTCTTCCAGCATGTGCAAATACTGATCTTGATCTTCCTTTTTCGCCCACGCCGTACCATAAATGCGTTGCAGCATTTCGTTTTTTGCGTCTCCTCGCCAATACGCGCCAGCAACCTTCATTATCTTGAATACTTTTAATTTGCCGGTTGAGGGTACGTGCGGACCCCGGCATAAATCGGTGAAGTCGCCCTCGGTATAAAGCGATACTTCTTGGTCAGCCGGGATAGAGGCAATGATTTCTGCTTTATATGCCTCACCAATGGAGGCGAAGTACGCCACGGCGTCATCGCGCGGCAACACTTCACGAGTAACTTTTTCGTCCTTTTTGGAAAGCTCCACCATCTTCTTTTCAATGGCGACCAAGTCATCCGGCGTAAATGGGCGTCTATATGAAAAATCATAGTAAAACCCGTTTTCGATCGTGGGACCTATAGTCACCTGCGCTTCAGGAAATAATGTTTTTACCGCATATGCTAATAAGTGCGCGGTGGAGTGACGTATCACCTCTAAACTATCGGCATCTTTATCGGTAATGATGGCAAGCGACACGTCTTTGTCGATCAAGAAGCTGGTATCGACAATGATGCCATCCACCTTGCCCGCAAGTGCTGCCTTACCTAAGCTCACGGCGATGCTTGTTGCCACCTCGGCGACTGTGACGGGATGATCAAATTGGCGAACGGATAAATCAGGAAGCGTAATCGAAACCATTTAAAACTCCATAAAAAAACAAATAAAAAAGCGCAGACTGGCTGCGCTTTTTTGGTCTTACTTAAACATACACAAGAAAAAATGGTGGTGCCGCGCAGCTAGCGACGTGGATGAGGGCGTCCTGTTGTATTCAGCGGTGAGGCAACCATTATTTTCTCAGTATCAAAATTGGTAGGCGCAATTGGACTCGAACCAACGACCCCCACCATGTCAAGGTGGTGCTCTAACCAGCTGAGCTATGCGCCTGCTGAGCGAGATTTTAGCGTAAAAGGCCAGTAAATCGCAATCTTGATACGCATAATCAACAACTAAATTTAGCTAATCTACCCAGACCGCCCGCAAATCATGCGCGTCAGCAGAGGTGATGCTGACTTTTGCAATGTCGCCTATTTGACGATTATGCTTACCACTTACGATCACCTGCCCGTCAATCTCGGGCGCATCGGCGCGGCTTCGGGCGATCGTGGTAAAACTTGCAGCGTCTTTATTGATCGCATCGATGATGACATCCATCGTTTGCCCAATTTTGCGCTGCAACTTTGCGGCGCTGATTTTGGCCTGTACCGCCATAAATCTGGCGACTCGCTCTTGTTTTAATTCTTCAGGTACATGGCCATCCAGCGCATTGGCAGTAGCGCCCTCGACCGGTGAATAGGCAAAGCAACCAACACGGTCTAGCTGTGCTTCAACTAAAAAATCAAGAAGCTCTTGAAACTCCACCTCCGTCTCACCGGGGAAGCCCGCAATGAACGTTGAGCGGATAGTGAGCTCAGGACAAATAGTCCGCCAAGCTTGGATGCGCGTGAGCGTTTTCTCTGCAGCAGCGGGACGCTTCATCGCCTTCAAAATTCGGGTATTGGCATGCTGGAATGGAATATCTAGGTAAGGCAAAATTTTGCCCGCCGCCATCAGCGGAATAATTTCATCCACATGGGGGTAAGGATAAACATAGTGCAGTCGCACCCAAGCATTCGACTGCCGCGCTATCTCTCCCATCGCCTCACACATCTCGTACATGCGTGTTTTTACTGGTTTTCCACTCCAAAAACCTGTGCGATATTTGATATCCACACCGTATGCGCTGGTGTCTTGTGATACAACCAGTAGCTCCTTAACGCCCGATTTGATGAGATTCTCAGCCTCCTGCAGAACGCTACCAATCGGGCGCGAGACTAAATCCCCGCGCATCGACGGAATAATGCAAAACGTACAGCGGTGATTACACCCTTCTGAAATCTTCAAATACGCGTAGTGTTTTGGCGTGAGCTTAATGCCCGCAGGCGGTATCAAATCGATAAACGGATCATGTGGCTGTGGCAAATGCGCGTGTACGTGACCCATCACCTCATCTCTCGCGTGAGGGCCGGTGACCGCGAGCACTTTAGGGTGAATTTGTTTGACCAAATTATCGCCACCAGTACCTGATTTAGCCCCTAAACAGCCAGTCACAATTACTTTGCCGTTTTCATTGAGCGCTTCACCGATGGCGTCGAGCGACTCTTGTACTGCGCTATTTATAAAGCCGCAGGTATTGACCACTACTAAATCAGCACCTTGGTAATTCGGCGAAATTTCATAGCCTTCTGCACGCAGCTGTGTGATGATTTGTTCAGAATCAACCAGCGCTTTGGGGCAGCCTAGCGACACAAAACCCACGCGTGGTGGGCGAATTTTTTCTGATGCAGTTTTGGCGACTTTGAGCGAACTTAATATCGACATTACGGCTACTTACGCTTGGTTTTTTGCTTAGGCACTGGTACGGCAGGTTCATCCGGCTTTTCCGCTTTAGCCGTGCTCTCTGTTGTAGCACCGGCCATGCCTGTTATCCCGTACGGAAACGTTGAAAACATTTGCATTGCTTGTTTACGCAGCTCGTCTTGCATACCAATCACGCTTGATGCGCTTTTTTCGATGAATTCTCCCATCGGGTTCGCGGCTGTTTTGCCCGCATTTAACCCTGGAATTATCTGCGCCCAAGCGTCGGGCTTTAAGTTTTGAACGTTTCCATAAAGTGTGGAGGACTGCTCTTGAAATTTCTTTTGCGCTTCATGAAAGGCGCCGATAGAACGCTCCAAATAGCTACCCATCAATCCCTGCATGGAGTGGCCATAGTAACGAATAATATTAGCCAGCATATCAGCCGAAAACATGGGGACACCCCCGGATTCTTCCTCCAAAATAATCTGTAGCAATATGTTTCGCGTCAAGTCCTCACCCGACCGCGCGTCTTGCACCATGAAACTTTCATAACTCAGGACAAATTGTTTAATCTCAGCCAATGTGATATAGGCGCTTGTTTCGGTATCGTACAAACGGCGATTCGGGTATTTCTTAATAATGCGCGCCATATTGGCTCCTCAGGTGTATTTACAGGCAATTTTGGAAATTGCTGCATTACACAATTATTGTCTAGATAGGTAAATCGCAACCCCAGCTAGAAAATGTGGCGGAGCACAACGATTAGCTAGAAATCTACATTAATGTTCAATATCGTATTGATAATATTAACATTTATTCGATTTAGCCGCCAGTGAAATGCTGATTCGACCATCCCAAACATATATTTGTTGCGCCGCACAATAAAGGCTTGACAATATTCGAAAGCGCCCATATTATTATGTTTGTGCAGCGCAACAATTTCAGTGATTCTTGAGTTGAACGCGCCATCCAATTCCAACATCTCTGTTATCAATCTCGTATAGGAGCCTCACCATGAATATGAACGCATTTGCAAACACAAACGAACAATACGGCGAATTTTCAAAAGCCACCATTGATGCCGCGATGAAATTTGCCCAAATTGGTCTTTCAAGCGCAGAACATTTATTCGCCTTGAATGTTGAAGCCGTCAAAGTTGGCTTCGATGTCACCTCAAAAAATGCAAAAGCTGTTACGTCCGTGAAAGACGTTGAAGGCATGAATGCATTACGGACGAATGCAACTGAAACCGGCATGGAATTCATGATGGGGTATAGCAAGAATTTTTACGCGGCAACAACAGCCGCACAAGCGCAATACAGCGCTTTGGTTGAAGAACGTGTGAGCCAATTTCAGCAATCAATGGGCGATACTATCGATAAGTTAGCGAAGAACGCACCAGCAGGTTCTGAAGCATTTGTGACCGCCATGAAAAACGGCCTAACCGCGTCAGCGACTGCAACAGACAACATGAGCAAAGCCGCTAAACAAGCCGGAATTTTGGCTAACACAGCATTTAAAAATGCCACAGAGACTGCTGAAAAAGCAACCAAGTCGGCTGCTAAACGTAAATAAGCGCAACTGATATTACCCTCTCCTCCTCCTAATCATTACGATTAGGCTTCGCCCCAAGAGATTATTCGCTTGGGGCTTTTTCTTGGGCGAACCGAATAGTCGTCGTTCGCTCATTTAGAACAAACAACATAAAAAATGAAAAAAATAGCGCTCATTACTGGTGGTGTCGGTGGCATTGGCACTGGTATTTCAAAAAAACTTGCCGCCGATGGCATGTTTGTCATCGCCAACTATTTGATCCCAGGCTCGGAAATTCCCTGGTTTGAAGCGATGGCCGGCGCTGGATTTGATCAGACATGTTGTGACGCAATTTCCACTGATGTAAGCGATTACGCCGCAACCGAGGCCATGATCCGCGTTATCGAGGCCAAGCATGGTCAGGTTGATGTGTTGGTCAATTGTGCGGGCATCACACGTGACGCGAGTTTTCGTAAAATGTCGATTGAACAATGGCGTCAAGTTATGTCCACCAATCTTGATAGTGCCTTTAACGTGACCAAACACGTCATTGAAGGCATGATCGCGCGTGAGTGGGGACGCATCATCAATATATCGAGCGTGAATAGCGTCAAGGGTGCATTTGGGCAGACCAACTATGCGGCAGCGAAAGCGGGCATATTGGGTTTTACCAAGGCGTTAGCAATTGAGGTTGCTAAAAAAGGCATCACTGTAAACGCTGTTTCGCCCGGCTTTATCGATACACCGATGACCCAAGCGATGCCGGAAGCGGCTCGTCAGGAAGTCATTTACGCCATACCAACACGGCGTATGGGTGTGCCAGACGACATCGCCAATGCAGTCGCCTATTTGGCGAGTGAGGCGTCAAGCTATGTGACCGGCACCAATCTTGCGGTCAATGGTGGCGTTCATTTGTATCAATAAGATTATTTGCAGGAGGCTAGCATCGCTTGAATATCGCGCGCCGCGTTGCTAGTGCATTGCCACTTACCTATTCTGGCGTCTTTGGTGGCTTGTGGCTCAAGAATAATTTCAGTTTTTGCAGAAGCGGCAAGTTTTTCATTTAAGGTCACCGTAATGATGCCTCCCGCACCTATGGCAATTGAGCGGACAGCGTCAGACCTATAATCGGCAGGCGTAGCTAAGCCAACTTGATTGTTGCTTGCCGGTAAGCGGCCTTCTAATAAATAAAATTCGGTCACTGCCACCTTAAACATGCTGGCACTGGCGAGTGCTGAGTGCAGCATCGCGCGCCTAGAATTTTCTAACCTTTGTCCCGCTATCTGTGTTCGTGCCGCATTTAGCGGCGATTGAACAGACTGATCGAACTCTGCTGCCACCATTTGTGCTTCCGACTTAACATTGCGCAAATCGTTGCGTGATGCCTCACGCAGCGCAGCGGCTTCGGCTTTGAGGGCGGCAAGTGATGCTTCTGCTGCATCGCGATCTCCCTGCAAGCGTCTTTCCACGACAAATTTATCGTAAGTCACAAGCCCAATGACGACCGCAATGGTAGTGGCAGCTACAATGATAAAAAATTGTTTCATGAAAAATTTTAATCCAATAAAATCGACGTGGGCTAAACTAGCGCTGAGTAATCTTGATGCTCATTAAATATCGAAGAGGAGTAGACCGATGAAACTCGTTGCAGACTTACTCAAAAAAAACACTAACCACGATGTCTACGCCGTAGCGCCCCATGACACAGTCTTTGATGCCATTACCCTACTCGCTAACAAAGGCGTCGGCGCCATTGTGGTACTGGATAACGACAAATTAGTCGGCATTTTTTCTGAACGTGACTATACGCGCAAGATTGCAATTCACGGTAAAAATTCACGCGAAACATTGGTATCTAGCATCATGACATCACCCGTCTTGTATGTCACCCTTGAGCATCGCTCGCGGCAATGTATGGCGTTGATGAGTGAAAAAAATATTCGCCATTTGCCAGTAATGAATGAAGGCAAAGTGGTCGGCATGTTGTCCATACGCGACTTGATGAATGACATTATCGAGGATCATGAATTCACCATCACGCAACTCGAAAATTACATCAATCAGTAATAATTTTCGCGATGAGTTGGTCGGGGGACGTAAAATCTCCCCATGAAATTAACGAAAAAATATGACGCCATCATCATCGGCGCAGGCGCCGCAGGGATGATGTGCGCTGCTACCGTCGGCCAGCGTGGGCGGCGCGTTTTGCTCATTGAGCACTATCATAAGCTCGGTGAAAAAATTCGCATCTCAGGCGGCGGTCGCTGTAATTTTACAAATATCCACACGAAGCCAGAAAATTTTCTCTCGCAAAATCGACACTACGCGCGCTCCGCATTAGCACGCTACACGCCGCGCGATTTTATTAAGCTTGTTGAATCGCATAAGATTCGTTATCACGAGAAAACGCTTGGGCAATTGTTTTGTGACGAAAGTGCGACCGAAATTATTCACATGCTAAAAACAGAATGCGACCGTGGCCACGTGGAATGGCAGATGCCTGCTAGTGTTTCTGACATTCGTCGTGCCGGTGACGAGTTTGTATTGACAACTAATAATGAAACCATCTCAACCCGCGCGCTCGTCATCGCGACGGGAGGATTAGCTGTCCCAAAAATTGGCGCCACACCATTTGGCTACCAAGTGGCAACACAATTTGGCTTAGATGTGATTCCCCCTAAACCCGCGTTGGTGCCGCTCGCGTTTGAGCCTGAGGTGCTAACAAAATTTGGCGACTTATCTGGACTCTCACTTGATGTTGAAGTGACCTGTGGCGTTGGCCAAATGCGCGGGCAATTTCGTGAGTCACTGTTGCTCACACATCGCGGCTTATCGGGCCCCGCTATTTTGCAAATTTCGTCGTATTGGCAAGCAGGCGCGGCCAAAGATGCGATTCGCGTTAATCTGCTACCAGCCGACGCACAAATAACCGCCTTAACCACCGCACGTCAAACAAAATTACAGCTCCACAATCTATTGGCGTCTCACCTTCCACGCCGCTTTGCGGAAAGCTGGTGTGAAGCGCATCAACTCGATAAGCCGGCAAATCAATTAACCGACAAAGGCTACGCCGAATTTTTGGCCGCACTCAATGACTGGCAAGTAAAGCCATCCGGCACTCTCGGCTACAACAAAGCAGAAGTTACCTTAGGCGGCGTGGACACGAAAAAACTCTCGTCCAAAACAATGGCGGCGACCGATATTGATAATCTATATTTCATCGGCGAAGTGGTTGATGTCACCGGCCACTTAGGTGGCTATAACTTCCAGTGGGCGTGGGCATCTGGTCATGCGGCGGGTATGGCAATTGTTGAAAAGACGTCCGCTCGATGAGTGTTGATCGCTGGGTGGTTGACACCAACGTTGTAATTGACTGGCTCATGTTTAATGACCCCTTCATGAATCCGCTGCGTGAAGCGGTAACGAATAAAAATCTCATCGTACTCACACATGCTCCCGCCATTGATGAGCTAAAACGCGTGCTCGCTTATAAGCAACTCAAGCTCACGCCTACGCGCCAAGACGAAATATTTTCCCGCTACATTGCGCTAACGCAAGAGGTCAGCCTGCCCGCCGGTGCGTCAGTAAAAAATTTAATGATGCCCAGCCAATTTCCGCGCTGTCGGGATCGTGATGACGAACACTTCATCGCGTTAGCGCATCATCAAAAAGCGAATGCGCTGGTCTCTCGAGACAATGCGGTATATGGGTTGAAATCACGTGCGGCTAAATTTGGCCTGACAATTTTTAATGTTCAACAAGCGATTCATGCATTATCGATTCCAAATCAATAGTACAAACTCGCCTATTGGCGGCCGCTTTTGTACATTTTATGTCCAAAATGCCCGCCGAATATAGGGTTTTATAAAATATGCCATTGCCATCCGCACTCAAATCACGTCGCCATATTCACACAAGCGATATCCGTCAGGCCGCCAAGCTCGCGGTCGAGGCAATACATGGCGCGACGCGTATTGCCGAAAGCGTGCATCAAGCGGTGTGGGCCACACTTGGTGCTAACAATGATCTTGCGCCCACCATTACCCGAGGCTTAACCGGGTTTGTTTATCGCAATATTCATCGCGTAACCGCGCTTGTTGGTAACACCATTGATGGCGCACTCAAACAATTAGCGCCCGTCTTTGCGAAAATGGATGACGACTCCATTAGCAGTAACGAACGCGAAGCCATTCTTGCCGCACTCAACGGGGTAATGGGTGATCGGCTCGCAGTAACGCAAAATTTACTTGCCACGCCGATGACCATTCACGCCAATAACCTAGCGCTTGAATTAACAAATTTGTTAACAAATTCGTTGCCCAGCAACATAAAAATTGCCACGCCGAAAACAAGCTTAATCCTGTTTATCCACGGCCTATGCATGAACGATTTGCAGTGGCACTCGGTAACGCATCAAGTTGACTATGAAACACCACTCGCCCAAACGCTCAACGCGACACCGCTTTATCTGCGTTACAACACTGGCCTATCAATTGCACAAAATGGACGCGCGTTGTCGCAGGCATTGGAAGCGCTAGTGACACATTGGCCGGTAAAAATAGCGAGCCTCACCATCATCGCGCACAGCATGGGTGGCTTGGTCACTCGCAGTGCGTGCTATGCGGCGGAAGGTGAAAATTCTACTTGGCATGGCAAATTAAAAAACATCGTATTTTTAGGCACGCCGCATCATGGCGCACCCCTTGAACGTGCAGGTCACCTGCTCGATATGATTCTCGCTAGCAACAAGTATTCGCGCGCCTTCACCAAGCTCACCATGCTTCGCAGCCAAGGTATTAACGACTTGCGCCACGGCAATCTGACCGATGACCGCCGGCAAATACCGCTGCCGTCCAACGTGAATTGCTACGCTATTGCCGCAACCACAGCAACTTCACGCAGCCCAATTGCCGACAAACTCATCGGCGACGGACTGGTGCCACTAGACAGTGCATTAGGCAAACATAACAACAAATTACGCGATCTTAATTTCAACAAAAATTTCACTCGAATGTTGACGCGGACTAATCATATGGGGCTGTTGGGAAATCGTGTTGTTTTGTCGCAGATGACGACCTGGCTAAAACTTGGCTAACAGCTAATTTACGTCCATAACCGCCCGCGCCACCCACCAAGCCGCACCAATCGCGATGAGTAACGAGCACGCAATGCCGACAAACACAAATCGAAACTGATTGGCATCCATAAGTAAACCAAAGACAATTGGGGCTAGCGCCAAGCCAACATCGAGCCCTGAGTAGACGACACCATAGACACGTCCAAACGCGGCTTCACCCAACCGGGATTTAGTCGCACTTCGTACCAACAAATCGCGCGATGGGCCAGCGATACCGACTAAAAACCCCATCGATGCCATCAACGGCAACACCAACCATGATGGTATCGGTAAAAACGCCATGAGCAGCGCAATAACAGCGCCGCCACCGAAGGCGAATGCAACGTAGCCCTCATGTTGATTAGTCGGCTTTGCTAAAAATCCGCCTAAGATAAGACCGCCTGCACCGCCGACTAAATAAATTGAGAGTGCCGACGTCGCCGCACCAAGCGCAACGGAGAATAAATTTTGCAGTAGAGAAGGTGCAAAATTTTGCAGTGCGCCAAAGCCAAGTGTGGCGAATAGGAAAAACCCGAACGCGGCCAACACTACCGGTTGAGCCAGAATTTTGCCAAAGGTGATTGTGGTTATTGAAGTGGCCGCGCGACCACCGACCATTTGTGGCGAATCGTATTCAAGTATGCGGCGTTGCGATACCAAAAAAGCCAGCGACAGCAAGCCAACCGTTGTCGCGACAATACCCGCGACACGCCAGCCAAAAGCGGCAGTAACCGACACCATCAATATAGGCGCAATTGCCCAGCCAAGGTTACCCGAAAGCCCATGTACAGAAAATGCATGACCCAACCGCGCAACCGAGACGCGACGATTAATTAACGCAAAATCTGCCGGATGAAAAATACTGTTGCCGCAGCCCGCCACAAACGCCGCAAATAATAGCCCAGCAAAATTTGGCGCGATCGCGAGCAACAAGCCAGAGGCGCTTAGCAGCGAAATACCCGCAAACAACACTAGATTGGCGCCGTAGCGATCCACCCAAATACCCGCAACTGCCTGGCCGATTGACGAGGTGACAAAAAATACCGTCATCAACGTGCCCACTGCGGTATAACTTAACCCAAATTCCGCCATGAAGAACGGAAACAAGGGCGGTATCATCAAATGAAAAAAATGCGATGTGCCGTGCGCGAAACCGACTAACGAAATAATTGTCGCGTCAGTTTTGAAGTCGCTTGGTGTGGCGCTAGCGGTCGAAATTGAAGTCATGCATTATTTTACCGACACCGCTACCGACTTAGCGATTTACCCTGATACGTTCGTTTGTCTGCAACATCCGACAGCGCTAACTCAGTGCGGCCATTAGTTGGGTAACGCGCGAGGACACATGACGCGGTAATCATAATCCTAGAAACGGCAGTTGGACGGGTGTGTCCCACAGGAATAGCGTCCCCGTTGGGGAGATAAGTCTCAATTTTTCGGACTCTCTGGCAAGGCCTTATTCGGCAAACACGGACGACTGAGGCCTTCCCCTGTTAGGAGAATCGACGCCGCCAGAGAATTTGAAAAATGTAAATCACACCCGTAGCCGAGTTGCCCAAATAAGTCACCATATTGGTGAACGATGTGAACTCCTTACTAGGCGCACACTTCCAAGCATCTCAAGCGGTCAACTGCGGTTTTTGGGTTTAACCGAGATTTTCCATTAGGCGGCTCTTCGGGACTATTAGAGTGCTAACGGACTGTTTTTGGCGTCTTTCCTGTTTCTTCCTCTTGAAGGCTCGCTATTCATTCGTCAATCAACAGAAAATACACTCAAAAATAGCCTTGTTATCATCTCAAATCCTAATGGAAAATCTCGGTTTAACTGTCCATACGAAGCAGCGCATAATTGGCGCGCAACACACACCACTCTGCGCAGACATATTTCGGGGTGACGGCCTCGGATTTTTTAAAATGCAAAAAACAAGTAAATACGGGCGGTTCCAGCTATAAATAGTCAAAACTGCCCGTCAACAGGCGACTTTAGCAGTCTGCCAATACCCTAGTCGCGAATCGTATTTACTTTTGCGGCGAACGTTTATTCAACCCCACCAGTTTCTCTAGCGCCTGAATAGCCTCATGCAACTCCTCGGTTGCCGTATTGAGCGCCTGGCGGTCAGGTAGTGGGGAGACCCGTTTACGACTTGCGCTAACGCGTAGCGAGCCATCGAGCGTACGCCTGTCATCTTTCAGCTTTTCAATATTGAGCCTGATGCCATATTTAGCAAAAATTGGCGTTAACGTGTGTTGGCGATTGAGCAAATCGACGCGGGTGCGCTGATAGGCGTGTTCACAGACTTTTTTGCGGGTGGCGTAAGAAAACAAATTTGTAAAAAATATTTCGCCATCATCGCTGGCGGGTTCAAATAGCACCACGTCGCGGTCTTCATATTGGGTCAAGTATTTTTGTAAGCCTACGTGCATTCGGGAATGAATGATGGCGCGGAATGTTTGCGAGAGCACGGTCGGCAATCCGCCTTCGACTAATTTTTCCATTCGGCGTTTATTCTTACGATAAGCAGCATTTGCATTGTATGGCACTAATGGATTTACGCAAATCACCAATTCTGCGCCCTCCTCCAGCGCCACCGACGCGTTAAGCGTTTTTTTTAATGCGCCGTCAACATAGTAGTGCCCGCCAATTTCGACGGGCGGGAATAATCCTGGCAAGGCGGCCGAGGCTTGTACTGCTTTAGAAATCGGCACATCATCAAAGCTCGGCCCGCCAAAGCGTACTGATTCGCCGGTATCAAGATCGGTGGCGATAGAAAATAGCTTTGTATTTAGCTGCCGAAAATCATCGGTGCGGCCGGGCCGGTTGAACGTAAGCGCTAAAAATTTGCGTATCGCATCATTTTCGAAAACGCCTGTGGGCAACGCACGCGACAATGGCGCGAAGCTTTCTATTGCCGCACTTTTAAACGGATGGCGGATTTTTTTTGCCGCATAACGTGCGACGGCTCGTAACAATAACGGCGGCAGCATTTTTGCGCGACGGAAATATTCACCAAATGCGGGACGTAAAAAAACTTCCGGCTTAAGCGCGTCTGATTTTTTATGCGCCGTTTTATTTTCAATGAAGAGCCGATAAATTTCACCAGGCGATAAGTTGTTTGCTAAACCCGCCGTAATGAAACTGCCTGCCGATACGCCAACATATACATCCATCTGATTCAAATTCAGCCCGTCGAGTGACTCATCAAGTGCCATGAGCACGCCGATTTCGTACATTGCACCGAGTGGGCCGCCGCCAGCCAGTGCTAAGCCGAGCTTCGATCCTTTAACTATTTTTTTCGCCTTCACCGTTGTGTTTTTAGATTTAACGGTAGTGATTGTTTTCACGCGCTCTCCCCTGACAACTCAAAAAAATAGGGAACATCCGCTGATGTTCCCTATTTCAAAATTTCTACAAGTGAAATTTCGGTGATGCTTAAACGCGAACGCCGCGCTTATTTAACTGATTCAGCGCTTTTTGCAACTCTGCCATGCGCGCTTGTAATTCACGTACATTTTGAGCGGAAGGCACGCCGAAGGTATTCAGCGTTTTTGCCACACGCGCCTCAAACACATGCTCTAACTTAGTCACGCCCTCTTTGGCATTGGCAACGGCGGCATCGACTGTTTTTGTGACATTTGCCTGCAACACTTTTTTGCTGCGCCTGGCGAACTCTTCTACTTCCTTTGCCGTGGCGTTGGCCTGCGCTTGCGCAAGGGCCGCTGCTTGGGTTTGCACTTTTTTGCCTTCACGTACGTACACGCTAGACTTTGCCGCTAACGTTTCAGCCGCTTCGGTGGTCATGTTACGCAGCGCTTCCGCCTGCTTGGCAATGTTGGCATACACTTGCATTGCGCCATCCTGCGCGCGCACTAGGGCGCTAGCACCTGCACCGATACCCGCCATTGCCACGCTACGCACGGTGACCGGCACTGCTGGTTTGGTTGTCTTATTTACCACTTTGCTCACGCGCTTAATAGTTTTCGTCGCCATTTGAGACTCCTTTGTTGTTCGTCTAATGAAATTAAAGATTTAATACAATGGAGTCTAGTCAGCGCGATTAGAGTTTTCACACTATTCAACCTGCACACCGCTACCCGGCGCGCGTTTGCCCACGCTGTTCACACTGATATATCACCGTGTATGCCTTTTCAGCCGCTTCGTTATCCAACAAGCAAATGAAGGCGTCTATTAAATCGCGTGGGGCGTTCTTAGCGCGAAGATCATCAATGAGTACGTGTAGTAGCTGTTTACGTTTATCGTCGGGCTGGGTGAGAATTTTTTCGAGCGTTTGGTGCATCTCTTTATCATCACATGCGCCGCGCAGCATATTCACAAAGCCATCAACATCGGCGAAGGTTGGCTTAGTTTGCTCAGCCGCCAGCACGATAGGACGCTTGCGAGTAATAAAATGAATGACTCCCACAATCAGTACACCGATGACTCCAATAATGGCAATCTGCATTTTTATCTTTCCTCACCTAGTTGATTAGTCGCTAGCGCTTCATCAAAAATTTAACAAGTGTTTCAAAGCGTTTGCCATAAGGCGGCTTGAATAAAAATAACCCGTTAAAGCGCGATTGATGAAAGATGGGTTTTAACTTCGAGAATGCATCAAAACCAAATTTGCCGTGGTATGCCCCCATTCCAGATGCGCCTACGCCGCCGAAAGGCAGGTCTTCTTGCGATATGTGCATGATGGTTTCATTCACCGATACTCCGCCGGCAATGGTGTTATTGAGAACCTGCTCACGCTCACCGCTGTCATTGCCAAAATAATAGAGCGCTAACGGACGCGGACGCTTATTCACAAAAGCAATTGCTTCCGACATATTGTCGAATGACACTAGCGGCAATATCGGGCCAAATATTTCCTCTTGCATCAGCTTGGTATCTTCCGGTGCATTGGTCACTATGGTCGGCGCCATTTTTTGCGTACCTGCTTCAGCGTCGGCTAATGGCCACACGCTCGCCCCACGTTTGACGGCCTCATCAAGATAGCCCGTGAGCCGTTCAACATGGCGCATATTGATAATTGACGTGTAGTCTTTATTAGCAGAAAAAGCCGGATATTGTTTTGCCACCACCGCCTTCGCGGCATCAATAAATCCAGCCTCAAGACCACGCGGCAACAGCACATAGTCAGGCGCGATACAGGTTTGACCGGCATTCAAACATTTACCAAACAATATCTGGGCGGCGGCTGTGGCGATGTCAGCATCGCGCCCGATGATTGCGGGCGATTTGCCGCCCAGCTCTAGGGTCACTGGCGTTAAATTATTCGCGGCGGCACGCATCACGTGTTTTCCCACCGCAGTGGAGCCGGTAAATAGTAAATGATCAAATGGCAGAGCCGAGAATGCCGCCGCAACATCTGCCTCGCCATTGACCACACGCACTTCGCTATCCGAAAACGCGGCATGGATAAGCTTGGCAAATAGTGCACCGGAGCGTGGCGTGAATTCGCTCATCTTTATATAGGCACGATTGCCGGCGGCGAGTGCGGCCACTAATGGACCAACGGCCAATAGCAGCGGATAATTCCACGGCACAATAATGCCGATGACGCCCAATGGCTGCGGCTTTAATTCATTACGCGCAGGCATAAACCAGAATGACGCCATGGAGCGGGTTGACTTCATCCAGCGGCGGAGGTGCGATTTCGCATGTTTTATCGCTGAAATGGCGGGGAAAATTTCGAGAAGCTGCGTTTCATGTGTCGACCGGTGCGAAAAATCGGCGCTAATAGCCGCGGCAATGGCGCTTGAATTCTCTAGCAGTAAATTTTCCAGCGTGGTCAGACGCGTTTGACGCTTCGCGGCAGAGGGCATGCGTTCGGTTTCATAGCCACTACGCAATTGCTGCAGTTCAGCTTGAAGGTTAAGGTCAAGCGCAGGGGAGTGAGCCATATTGGCTGGCGGGCTTAAATCCATGATGTTCTAAGATGTATAGGTTAAGAGCCGTAGAATACCAGCCACATCGACAATTTACAGTTGTTATTTCATATGCTCGAACATTTAAAACGCTTACAAACCCTACGCGGTCTGGACCATCAAGTGGGCAACAACGCCGCATTTTTCCTTGAAGTGGCGCGCGTGAAGCGCTGGCAGCACATGCGGCTGGCGGAAACCTATGCAGATTTATTCGCCGATCAGCGCTACCGCGCCGCGACGCAATTTTTCTTGGATGAGTTGTATGGAACTAACAACGGAGCGAACGAGGGCGTCAATGTATTGGCCGCCCCAAGCATTCGTGACCGTGACTTGATACGCATGTACCCGACTATGAAGCGTGTGCTGCCCAAGTTTGCCCTCAATACAGCGACCAAGGCGTTAGCGCTTGATGTATTAAGTGAAGAATTCGATCAAGCTCTCGCCCGCGAGCTAACAGGACAAACTATCACTGCTGCCCATTATGCCGTGGCCTTTCGTGCCGTCGGCAGAAAAAAAGATCGCCTCGCCCAAGTTAAGTTGATGCAGGATGTAGGCGACAGACTTGATGCGGTCGTCAAAAAACCCATGCTTTATGCCACACTAAAGCTACTACGCGGCCCGTCAAAACTTGCGGGGCTCGCGGCAATGCAGCGTTTTTTAGAATCGGGCTTTAGCGCCTTTCGTCATATGAAAGGCGCAAATTATTTTTTATTAACGATTGCGACGCGCGAGACTCAGTTTATTGAGGCGATATTTGCCGGAGAACCCATCGACTATCAACATCAGGTTTGAATCTTGAACGACTCATTCCTCCACAACTAACTGCGCAATTCCTCTATATTCCACGCTATTTCTTTTTAGCAACGGGCTTTTTCACACCCGCAGACTTTTTTCGTTTGGAGTCAGCCAACACCTTATCGAGCTCCTCATTAACTGCATTCTCAATTGGGCTTTTCATCGCTTTGAGGAAAAAGCCTAAGGTAACTTCCAGCGTCATGGTGACCTCTGTTATAACAAGCGTGCCGCTCACGCCAAGTCGCGAGAAGCTCAAATTGTCACCCTCCCACTCGCCAGCGAGGCCAAATTTTTCGCCTAACTTTTCTGCCATTTTGTCGGCGGCGGATTTAGCCTCTTTTAGACCGAGTTGATGGGTACGTTTGATGGCAATATCGGGCATTTTTTCTCCTGTTTTTTGTTTTGGTTTGGATGAGTTTAGCAGTTCGTCACACCAAGTCGTCACTGGTCGCACCTTGCTTTGATTCAGCAAATGACTTCGGCTACGATAGCAGCATGAAAACATTAATCCAAAAAACCCAAGCATGGTATCGACGTTTAGAGGAAAAATCTCTCGCCAACATGCCGCCCGATGCGCGCAAAGATGTGTTGGCATTTGACGCTATGTGGGTCAAGCATAAATGGCGTTATCTGGCGATTGCTGCCATCGTTTGGGGGGCGACAGCAATAACAATGTATTTCGCTTTCAAAACGTCATTGCTTGAGGCAGTTGTTTTAACCCTCATCGTCTTAGGAGGGTTAGGCTTAGGATTACTTTCCGCCTGATTTAGACATTTCAAATTTAAGCTAACGCTAGCCAGCGGTCTCCTGCTAATACTATTGGCCGTTGCTGGCGCTATTTTCGGCGCCCTTCTGGCATCAGTTTTTAAGGCTGGCGAAGCAACGTTACTGGACGATTTAATTCGCAAAGGTCCTACTATTATCTTAAGCGGTGCAATTGCAGGCGCGATTTATACCGCCATGACCACGCTCGTAGTACATGCACGGCGTAAACAGCTTGACGTGGATAGCGGGTTTTTAGAGGCTCCCAATATATAAACTCTAGAAAGTACGGGCATTTACAGAGCATTATCGTCTAAAGTAGCCGCCCTTTCTAGACTTATCGGTCGAAAAACTACTATCGATCAGGCAAGCAACGCTTTGACTACGTTGTCCAAAATGCCGCATCATCATTTCCCGCTTCGCAAAAATTGAGCAATAACTAAATGTTGATTTCTACCCCTAGCCGAGTCGTTCAATTTTGACGACGGCTATTTCGACGACAGCAGTTTTCCCTACGGCGCTTTGCCAAACGTCGCCAATATTTCCTTCGCAATCACCGCGCCATCAGAATTCGGCGCGATTTTAATTAGCGCATCGAGCTTATGTTTGGCCTCACTTGCACGATTTTGTTTGATGAGCAAGCGGGCGGCAGCGTTGTAATTCAGCCCGCACTTTGGTATTTCAGCGATGCCTTTGTCGAAGGTGGCAAGTGCGCTAGTGGCGTCATCTTTTGCGACGTACATATTGCCAAAGCCTTCCCACAACCGGCAGCTTTTTGGTAGCCGAGTCAGGCCGTCTGTATAAATTTTGCTTGCCTCATCAAAACGCTGAAGCCCTGTTTGGGTGGCGGCGAAGATCGAAAATTGCTGCTCCTCACGCATGGGATTGGTCGTGTAAAAGCGCCGAAGCAGCACATCTGCTTTTTCGTATTCACCTTTTAAGTAATGCACCGTCCCGAAATAGCCGTCTGCTGATACCACCGGCAGGCCAATCCTGACGCCGACTTCGAGTGCGCGCAAGCGAAATTCATTTGATTCAGCATACTCGCCACTTCCCGCGAGGGCTAACGATAAATTGCCGTACACAAACGACTCGTCAACACCATTCGCAATCGCTTTGCGAAATACTTTAATGGCTTCATTTCGACAGCGATCCTCTGGTCGGAATAATTGCATCAGTGCCAGCGTATTCATCGGGGCACGCGCATCGGGATGTAATGTGGCTTGCTTTTCAATGAGCGCCACCGCGCGCGCTTCTTCATATTCGCAACGCAAAACGTAGAAAGCTTCGTTAGCCGCAATGGCGCTAGCATCGTAGTAAGGTGATGATTTTGCTTCACTGAGTGCTGCAGCAGCGGTAGGACAATCGCCCGAAACGGTTGCACCCGTAATCCGGCTACGTAGCGCTTGCGCCTTTACACTATCTGGCAAGCGTATGGTCTGCGCTTGTTTGAATAGCGCGGATGCTTGGGCGTAATTACGAAGACTGTTTAGTACGTTGGCCGCGTTAATTACCGCCACGCCATTGGCTGGATCTAGCGTCATCGCCTCTGCGAATGCCGACTGTGCCTCGTCTATTTTTCCCTGCCGCTGCAATGCGCTGCCATAGGCGTCATAGGCCACTGACATTACCGCTGGGCTAGGCCGATTCGTGCTGCTTTGCATTTTGATGATGTGCTTGGAGAGTGCGGCTAGATCTTCTGGCGTCTTAGCCTTTGTACCCAGGTAGCCAGCGAGCACGGCTGGTTGCGTCACATCGAGCACGCCATCGGCTAATTCGCCGACAAGCTTTTGCCAATCATCCATTGCAACATTCACAACCGTGGGCGGCTTACCGGCCACGCGCACTTTCATGATGGCGGTGTCGCCATTGTCGGCATCAAGGATGATTTCGCCATCGACCGCAATTTCATTACCCGTCATGTAGCGCAAATAACGAAACACGGCTTGCAGCGTGAACTTGGCTTCGGGTATTGCCACATCGGCGCGATTCTCCGCTCACGCGCCTTTGAGCTCACCTGGGTCCAGCGTTGTGACCAGATCGCGACGCTTAATCAATTCATCAAACAACGCTTTCGCCACCACTTGGCCAGTGATGCCGCGTTTGGCAAGAGAATCGGGCACACCGAAGGCCGCCACGGTGAGGGTTTGGCGATAGGCTTCGCGATATGTCGCCACCGCCGTCACCACCACTACAGCCAATACGCTTAATGCAATCAGCGCATTGCGCAGCAAAATTAGCCGCTGGTTGATCCAGTTAAATTTTGTGGCGTACGAAATTAACTGTAGCTCGTGGCGCACATCTTGTAGCGTCTCCGCGAGACCTTCTACGCGTACTGAAGACGGCGCGCTCGATGACTCAGCTGGTGACCCGCCCTGAGGCGCGTTGCTGTCGGCATTACTCACTGTGTTATCAATACTTGCGATATGGTGGGGGCGACGCGGCTCTTCGTTATTCAGGCGGTTGTGCGAGGGATTGGTGTTCGGCTGGTCGTCACTCATGTTGCCTAACTGTCGCTATCAATATTGACAAGCTGCTAATAGTAAATTTGAAACTCTTTTATTTACGATGATCTTCAGCCATTTTTGTGCCAAAGACATTGCTAGCGCTAGCATTTAATTTTTTATGCGCACTCTCGAATATTAGTTAACTTGCTTAATTGCTATTTCTTTACGGCTCGCAAGTGCTTTGCGCGCGACGCCGGGCGCATAGGTTTTTGCCACATAGTCGTTGACGAGTGCGGTAAATTCTTCCGCGATTTTGTCGCCCTTCAGCGTGATGGCTTTTGCGCCATCAATGTATACAGGCGCTACCGGGCGCTCGCCTGACCCCGGCAGTGAAATACCGATATTGGCGAGCTTGGATTCACCAGGACCATTAACCACACAGCCCATCACGGCGACATGCATCTCTTCCACGCCCGGATATTGGCCTTTCCAAATTAGCATTTGATCGCGCAGGTAAGTTTGAATGGTTTCGGCTAAAGTTTGAAAATAGGTGCTGGTGGTGCGCCCGCAGCCGGGGCAGGCTATGACCATCGGCGTGAATGCACGTAGCCCCATGGTTTGCAATATCTCTTGGGCGACAATAACTTCGCGCGTTCGGTCGCCACCCGGAGCGGGTGTGAGCGATATGCGAATGGTGTCACCAATGCCTTCTTGTAGCAGCACCGCGAGTGCGGCGGTGGAAGCCACGATGCCCTTGGAGCCCATGCCCGCCTCTGTTAGTCCCAAATGTAGCGGGTAATCGCAACGTTTTGCTAGCGAGCGATAAATCTGAATTAAATCTTGCACTACGCTTACCTTGCAAGACAAAAGAATTTTGTCGTGACCTAGCCCTAGCGCTTCTGCCTTGGCAGCGCTGTCGAGCGCGGAAACGATGAGAGCCTCACGCATCACCGCATCCGCCGCAAGTGGCGTTGGCAGTGCCGCATTTTCATCCATCATGCGGGCGATCAGCTCTTGATCAAGGGAGCCCCAATTAACGCCGATACGCACCGGCTTATCGTATTTAATGGCGACTAAAATCATCGCTGCAAACTGGTCATCTCGCTTTGCGCCCGCGCCGACATTACCCGGGTTAATGCGAAGTTTAGCGAGCGCCTCAGCGCATTCGGGCACTTCCGTTAGTAATTTATGACCGTTGAAATGAAAGTCACCCACTAGCGGCACCGTAACGCCAATAGCGTCCAACCCACGTCGAATATGCGGCACTGCTCGCGCGGCGGCTAATGTATTTACCGTAATGCGAACGACTTCCGAGCCACTCTTAGCAAGCTCGGCCACCTGATCAATTGTGGCTTGAATGTCTTCTGTATCGGTGTTGGTCATTGATTGCACCACGATTGGTGCGTCACCACCGACGAACACATTACCGACCTTAACTTTTTGCGATTGACGGCGGGGAATGGAAGTAAACATAGTTTTTAGGTTTAGAGTTTGATGTTAGGGACGAAGCGTAAAGCGTTGAAAATTTTGGATTGAGGGCTCGCTCCTAGGCCTTTAGTCGCTGGCGGCGAACGTTTGCCCTCAACATTAACCGCTCAGCAAACAACTTCACAAACTTACAACGCAAATTATTTCATGTTCACTCGCGCCACCGTGCTATTGCCACGGCGGTGCGGAGACAAATCAAATTCGCGGCCATTGTAGGCCATGCGCGTGACGGTGGCATCGCCTACGACAATCGAAAATGGCCCACGACCAGCGACCTCATCGGTCTCGCCGGCGCTGTAGCGACGCGAGAGTATGGTGCGCCCAGTGCTATCAATCACTTCTACCCAAGACTGACCACTGAAGGTAAAACCGATACGCCCCGTCTCGTTCGAACTACGGCTTGATTTTGCCGACTCTAGGATGCTGTTCCCTGCTATTGCTTTGCTTGCAAGTATGGGCGGCGTTGGCTCGGCAATAGCGACACCGGTGGCAGTAGCGGCTATAGGAGATATAGGGGCATTTCCAGCGACACCGCTAACCTGCTTGGCGTCACTTTTTTTGAGCGCACCAGCATCTGTGGTATCTGCCGGTGCGACGTTTAATGCGGCTTCGGGCGCAATCGTTGGTGTTGCGCCTGCTGTGCTCGGCTGGCTCACTGCATCACTGGTAGTTGTGCTACTGGTGGAATCGGCGTTTGTCGTTACCGATGGTAGGGTGTATTCGTTAGTCGCTGCAGCAGTTAACGATGTATCAGCAGGCTTAGCGCGTCCACCATCTGCCATATACGGTCGCACATTCGCCCACCAATACCATACCGCAGCCGCAAGTAGCAACACCACCGCGAATGTCACCAGCAAACGTGCCTTGGGGCTGGCTAATACTTTGCTGCTTCCATAAAGCTTGATGGCAGAAGCCGCAATGGTCGGGGCCACTACAACGGATGCCGCCAACGCTGCCGCATTTTTATGGGTGCGTTCAAGTGTTGTTAGAGCCTCGTCAACGTTTACGCCAACAGCCTTTGCATAATTTCGCACGAAGCCGCGCAAAAACGTACCAGCCGGCAGCACCGAATAATCAGCCCGTTCAAGCGCATCAACTTGCTTGACGCCCATCCGCAACCGGTTGGCAACATCAGCAACAGATAGACCCGCTTGAACGCGCGCAGCTTGAAGTAGTTCGCCGACGGATGTGGGCTGTAGCGGCTCGGCTGCCGGATTTGTTAAGATGAATTCACCTGCGGCTTTATTGTCGATAATTTTATGCGCACTCGCTTGTCCAAGAGCACCATTCGATCCAGCGGTTGTGTTTGATGTGTCGCGCAAATCTGTTTGCATGGGTTTGTGGATTTTGAGTAAGTTGATGAATGTTTTTAGGGTGAAGCCTACTTCGCCTACTGCCATCTCAGCGCAGGCTCGCATCTCGCGCTTGCGTTGAATCGGGGAAGCGACGTTTTAGCTGTGAAAGATAGTTTGCCTCGGCATTACGATCTCCCATCGCCCGAGCGATTTTTGCGCCCAGCAATAAGCTCGCCGAATCGTGCTCACGCACCATGCCGGTAAAACGGGAAAATAAAGAGTCGGCGTCTTTAAAGCGCATCTGCACAAACGCAAGTTCCGCTAATTCAAACTGCGAAGGTGCAAATTGCGAATTGCGCTTCAACGATTGCGTGAAATAATTTTGCGCTGCGGTTAAATCATTGGTGCGTTTTGCACAAACCCCTGCGTTGTAAAGCGCTCGCTCCGGGGTCGTGTAAAGGGGATTTTTTAATGCTCGCTCAAAATAAACGAGGGATCGCTTAGCATCCAAGCGCTGACAAATAAACCAGCCGTAATTGTTCAACACATCAGAGTCATTCGGGGCGAATTTTGTGGCCTGCTCAAATGCCGCCTCGGCCTTATCATTTTCACCTAGCTCCATGTAAATTAAGGCGAGCATATTGTGAGCAGGTGCATGTTTTGGCTCTGCGTTGATGGCTTGCTTAATCGCCTCTAATGCAATCGCTAATCGGCCAAGTTTGTAGTATTCAGCGGCGCGCTCGGTATGAATTTGCGCCCGCTGCCTAGGGTCAGTTTTGCCGGCGATATCGGCAGGTCTTATTTCAGATGTGGATGAAGTCGAGCAACCAAGTGACAAAAACATGCTGACAATACAGATTGCTACTAGCGCACTCTTCAAATCAATCTCCTGTTCGGCTAGGCCGATGCATGAATCGGGATAGTGCGTTTAGCATTGAGAATTGACCTACGTTGCGATTTATCAACGACCTGTCCGGCGAGCTGCCCACAGGCAGCGTCAATATCGTCGCCCCGCGTTTTTCGAACCGTGACCACCAACCCTGCATCTTGCAAAATGGCGCGAAACCGATGAATTGCGTTATTGCTCGACCGTGCATATAGTGCGTTCGGAAAGGGATTCCACGGGATCAAATTAAATTTGCATGATATGTCGCAGGTGAGCGCGACGAGCTCGTGCGCGTGCGCCACACTATCATTTATATTACTCAACATCACGTATTCAAAGGTCACAAAATCACGCGGTGCGGCGGTTAAATAATCTTTGATCGTGGCGAGCAATTCGGCCAGTGGATATTTTTGATTTATCGGCACCAGCACATCCCGCAATGCATCGTTAGGTGCATGTAGCGATACGGCGAGGGCGACCGGGCAACGCTCTTTGAGGCGTCGCAAATTGGGCACAATACCAGATGTTGATAACGTCACACGACGGCGCGATAGCCCGTACGCGTGATCGTCCAACATAATGTCCATTGCGTTGGTCACTGGATCAAAATTTGCCAACGGTTCGCCCATGCCCATCATAACGACGTTAGACACAATCCGTTCGTCTTTGGGATTGCGCCCCATGGCTCTATTCGCCCACCATAATTGACCGATGATTTCAGCCGTGGTCAGATTACGATTAAAGCCTTGCTTGCCCGTTGAGCAAAATGTGCAATCGAGCGCACAGCCGACTTGTGATGACACACATAACGTGCCGCGATCTTCTTCAGGGATAAATACCACCTCGATGCCGTTACCGCTACCGACGTCAAGCAGCCATTTGCGCGTGCCATCCACTGAGGCTTGCTCGGTCATCAAACGTGGCGCCACAATGACCGCTACGTTTGGTAATTTCTCACGCAGTGATTTGGCTAGGTCAGTCATCGCCTCAAATTGATCAACACCGAAATGGTGGATCCAGCGAAATACCTGTTTGGCGCGATAAGGTTTCTCCCCCAACGCGGCAAAAAACGTTGTCATCTCGGGCAATGTCATGCCAAGAAGATTAGGTTTCTCACTTTGTGCGTGTTGGGGGACGGCCATGTTTTTGACGATTTTTACCTAACTAGCGCGATATTACCTAGACACCACATTCATGCCGGGGAAGAAAAAGCTAATTTCTTGGCCAGCCGTTTCGAGGCTATCCGAGCCATGGACTGCGTTAGCGTCAATTGAATCTGCAAAGTCAGCGCGAATCGTGCCAGCAGCGGCTTTCTTAGGGTCAGTTGCTCCCATCAAGTCGCGATTTTTAGCAATCGCGCCTTCGCCTTCAAGCACCTGCACCATCACTGGGCCTGAAATCATGAAAGCAACTAAGTCTTTGAAAAACGGCCGCTCACGATGCACGCCATAAAATTCTTCGGCATTTGATTTAGACAAATGCAACATGCGGGCGGCGACGATTTTTAGTCCAGCGCCTTCAAAACGCGTGTAGATGTGACCGATGACGTTCTTGGCGACGGCATCTGGTTTGATGATTGAAACTGTACGTTCAACTGCCATTTGAAACTCCGTAAGTAAGTAAAAAACGTTTAATTTTTATTGTTTTTGCTCAATAAATTAACGCGAATGGCGCTAAAAATAGCCACAAAATCAAAGCGTTGAAGTATATCATGCGAGACGCTGCGTTAAGCATCATCACTCGCGCACCTCACCGCGTTCACCACGCGATGGCATGTTAGTCCAATAGCGTTTATTCGTTAAGCGATAGGCGTCAATTGAGGGTGTGCCATTGACATTCACGGCAAATTTCAACGTAATTGCGCCATCCCAATCGGTGCGATGTATCGCGATTTTGCGGTCAGCGTAACGCGCTTCAACTGTCGGATGTGGGTGACGAAAACGATTGCGATAGCCGACGGGAATTAACGCAAGTGTGGGCGAGACGGCATCTAAAAGTTCATCCGTCGACGAGGTTTTGCTACCATGATGCGGAACTATAAGTACATCTGATTTCAAATCACCTTTGCTGCGTTCAACCAAGTTTTTTTCAGCACTTTTTTCAATATCAGCGGTTAATAGTATCGAGCCACCGAGTGCAGTAATTTTAATCACGCAACCTAAATTATTGGTTTTTAATTGCGCCTCATAGTCGGCGGGGGTGGGGTGCAGTACATCGAAATCAACACCATCCCAGCGCCAACCGTCGCCCACTTCACAGCGCATGGTTTCGGCGGCGTTAGCAAGATATTCGCTTTGAAGCGGCGCAGACGTCATCACCCATTTGGGATTACGCGCCTCGATGGTAGTGCGTGCGCCTCCGGTGTGATCTTCATCATCATGCGAGACAATCAACGCATCTAAATTACGCAGACCTTCGCCACGCAGATACGGCACGATGATACGATTGCCCGAGTCAGCATCCGGGTTCCATTTAGGGCCGGTGTCATAAACCATGGTGTAGTTGGTGGTGCGCACCACGGTAGCAAGCCCTTGGCCGACGTCGAGTAGCGTTACCCACACCTCACCCGGCAAAGGCTTAGGCGGTATGACAAAAAACATTGGCAGCATGGCAACTAAGCCTACCCAACGCGCCCTTATGCCGCGCGGCAGCAGCAGTAGGACCACGCCTAGCATTGCCAGCGCTACCGCCCATGGGGCGGGAGCGTGAGACTGCCACACCGCATTTGGTAGGCTCGCCAGCCAAGCGAGCAGCGTGTAGGTGAAGTCCATCACCCCATGCGCCAGATGCAAGATGAAATCAACCGGCAGAAAGGCGCCTAGCAAGGTTAATGGCACGACAACCCAACTCACCACGGGAATCGCAATCGCGTTGGCAATTGGCGAAATGATCGACACTTCTTGAAACAGCGCTAGTGTGAGCGGCAGGAGACCGAGCGTGACAGCAAGCTGCGTTTTGAATGCGGCATCTAGCACGCGTAGCTTGCCGGGGCGATTGACGGTCACATAAAAAATCATGGCTACCGCGCCAAACGATAACCAAAAACCCGGCGCAAGCACGCTCCAAGGGTCAATCAGCACCACCGCAAATAGCGCGAAGGCCAAAATACGCGTGGCGGCTAATCCGCGCCCAATAAATAATGCTATCGCCACCATTAACAGCATGAAAAAGGTGCGCTGTGTGGGCACTGAAAACCCTGCGATGAGCGAATATGCCAGCGCGGTTGCGGCACCCACCACCGCCGCGGCTCGCTGCGCGGGAAGACGCGCTGCCAGCTTGGGCAACATTACCCACAGACGAAAACTTAGCCAGTACATGAGTGCTGCCACCATCGTAATGTGCAGCCCAGAGATCGACATCAAGTGCCCTGTGCCGGTGCGCCAAAATGTTTTCCATTGGCTCGCAGGAATCGCATTTTGCTCACCAATGGCAAGCGCGATTTGAACACCCGCATACGGCTTAGTCGCCAACGCTGCCATCATACGATCTCGTATCGACAAGCGAGTGCGATCAATGGCGGTTGAAAAACCACTCGCCTCAGTATCTAATTTTTTGGATTCCCCTTTGAGGCGAATATAGCCGGTAGCGCGAATATTTCGCTCCAGCGCGTAGGCTTCAAAATCAAATCCGTGCGGATTAGCTGAACCGTGCGGGCGGCGAAGCCTTACCGTCAATTGCCAACGCTCGCCAGGCTTTAATGTGGGCGGCGACTTGACCTCATCTGTTTTGCGGTTATTTTCGACATACCAAGTAAGCGATATATTCTTGGGTACTATTGCTTCCGGGGTAAGAATTTTTTCAATTTCAAATTCAAAGCGGATGCCGCGTTCATTGATTGTTGGCAGACTGGCAACAAACCCTTCCAGCACAATATCGCGACCCTCCCAAACTGCCGGCAATTCCTCACTTAATCGTATCTCAGCACGATGCTGAGCGTAGCCAAAACCGACCAACACACCCGCGACAAGCCAGCACAGGCGGCGCAACATTGTGAATGTAGTTGATGGATCGCTGACACGCCTATGCGCAAACAAAATGGCGAATAGCGCGGCAACACAGGCGCTAAACACCCAAGTCAGCGCAGCCTCTTCTGGCAATTCTTGGCGCGTTTGTAGAAACAAGACGCCCGCAATCAGGCCGATGACAAATGCGCGCAAGTGAAAATACCGGTGGGGTTAATAGGAGGCTAGAGAATGCTTAAGGTTGCGGTGTCGGCTGCGGCGCGCCGTGGTGCAGCGTGCAGCCATAGAACGGCAAACCCTGCGCTGCCAACATCAATTTAATAATTGCAAACATGACGCCAATAAAAAACCCCGCGCCGGTTAGGGCTGCGGGGTTTCTTTTGGTAAAAGCAGCGCTTGACGCTGAATTACTTCTTCGGTGTGTCTGTTTTTGCGGCATCAGCTTTTGGTGCGTCTTTCTTTACGTCCGCTTTAACCGGTTTATCTGTCTTCGCGGCCTTGGCTTCTTTGTCAGCTTTAGCATTGTCTGCTTTTTCTTTCTTAGCAGCGTCAGCTTTTGCTTTCTTTTCTTCGGCAGCAACAGCTTTTTTCTCAGCGGCGGTCATTTCTTTTTTGTCCGCTTTTTTTGCATCCGCGGCCATCGCTGGAGCGGCATCTTTCTTCATTTCCGCTTTTACAGGTGCTGCATCTTTTTTCATTTCAGCTTTTGCTGGGGATGCGGCGGCTGGGGCGGCATCTTTCTTCATTTCCGCTTTTGCTGCAGTTGCATCTTTTTTCACTTCCGCTTTTGCTGGAGCCGGGGCTGCATCTTTTTTCATGTCGGCCGCAGCAACAGTCGTTTTGCCACTTAGGGTAACATCCTTAGCGATTTTAGCCATGATACCTTCGCCAATTCCAGGCACTTTGTCCAAATCGGCCATTGATTTGAATGGGCCATTTTTGGTGCGGTAGTCAATGATTGCTTGGGCTTTGGTATCGCCAATACCGTTCAACGTGGCGAGCTCTGCTTTAGTGGCGGTGTTAACGTTAACAGCGGCAAATGCAACTGATACCAATGCGAAAAACGCGATAAATGCGGCTAGGACTTTCTTCATGATGTCTCCAGTGAGTGTGAGAGTGAGTGAAAATGTAATGCGAGTAAAAACTAAACGAGGGTGCGACAAAATAATAAGTGCAATGACGCTAAATGTTGCTAAACCAAACCTTACGGCATAACCAACGCAGGCTTAGTGGCGCGGTTGACACATTCTGTTACTTTTAACAATTTTAAAAAAACGGGCAATAAACAAAAGCCATTAATTATATGACTTTATTTAAATTTGAATTTACATGTCAGGCCAGACAGGCGAGCGTCGATATGTAATTTGTAACGCCCTTTTCTACTGTTAGAAACGGCGCAGCATAGCCGCTAGCGCGTAATCGTCCGACATCAGCTTCAGTGAAGCTTTGATATTTACCCGTCAGCGCTTCAGGGAATGGAATGTAGTCGATAACGCCAGACTGCTGCATTTCGGCGAGTGTTTGCGCGGGTTTACCATCCAAAGCTAGGCAGGCGTTCACGGTGGCCACTGCGGCGTCGTTGAATGTCTGACAGCGCCCTGTGCCTAAATTAAAAATACCGGATAGTTCAGAATGATCTAGAAAATACAAATTTACCTTAACTACGTCTTCGACCGACACAAAATCACGCTGCTGCTCGCCATCGGCATAACCATCCGAGCCTGCAAATACGCGCACCTTGCCCGTTGCGCGATATTGATTAAAAAAGTGAAAGGCGACGGAAGCCATGCGGCCCTTGTGCGATTCACGCTCGCCATAGACATTGAAATAACGAAAGCCCACAATTTGCGTCGGTGCATCATCAAAATTATTGCCGACGCGTGCACGTACGGCTTGATCGAATAAAAATTTAGAGTAGCCGTAAACATTCATTGGCGCTTCATATTCGCGAGACTCTTTGAATGTTTTGCCATCGCCATACACTGCCGCGGAGGAGGCGTAAATGAACGGCACACCCTCCTCCAGCGCCCAATCAAAAAGTGATAACGAGTAGCGATAGTTATTTTCCATCATGTAGCGGCCGTCGGTTTCCATCGTATCTGAGCATGCGCCCTGATGAATAAGGGCTGAGATGTCGCCTGACAATTCACCAGACTCCACCACCGAGAGGAAATCTTTTTTATCCACGTATTCAACGATTTCACAATCGACTAAATTTTTGAATTTGTCGGCTTTTGTTAAATTGTCCACTGCGACAATATCGCGAATACCTCGCATATTCAGCGCTTTGATAATGTTGCTGCCAATAAAACCGGCTGCGCCGGTAACGATATAGGTCATGATTTTTACTTTGATTTAAGTAGGTAAAAAAATGGGGGGCTGCCGATCAAGATTACGCCGAAAAATTTGGAACCGACGACCAGATTTGATAAAAGCCAATGAAAGCCGATAAGGTCACAAAAATCACTGTCAGAGTTCATCAGCAATCATCGGCACTTTTTGGCGGTAAAACGATTTTTTCATTGTGTCTTAACAACCTACAAAGCCGCCGCTAATTCTTCTCGCGTTAGTGTCGCGGTACCCAACTTCGCCACCACCACACCCGCTGCGCGATTCGCAATGCGCATCGCTTGATTGATATCGACACCTGCAGCCATCATCAACCCTAGTGTCGCAATGACGGTATCACCCGCGCCCGAAACATCAAACACTTCACGCGCCTGCGTAGGCTCATGCGCTGCACCAGATTTTGTGAAAAGTGACATACCGGCTTCGGAACGTGTGACTAGCAATGCATCGAGCGATAAATCATCTCGCAATTTTTCTGCCCGCTGGGCTAAATCTGCTTCATTTTTCCACCTACCCATGACCTCAATAAATTCGCTATTGTTCGGGGTAAGTACGCTTGCACCGCGGTATTTGGCGTAATCATCTCCCTTGGGGTCGATCAAAATACGCTTCCCATGACGGCGCGCTGCATCAATCATTTTAGTCACGTGGGTTAGACCGCCCTTGCCGTAGTCAGACAAAATTACTAGGTCATGCGCATCCACCATCGACTCGAAATCATCTAACTTGTCTTCCAGCACCTCACGCGATGGCGGCGTTTCAAAATCTATTCGCATTAGTTGCTGCTGACGTCCGATCACTCGGAGCTTTACAGTGGTGGGCAGCGTTGCGTCTTTGTGAAAGTGGGTGGTGACATTTTCTTTGGCGAGCAAATCCGTTAACGCACGACCCGCTTCATCATCCCCAATCACAGATAGCAGCGTCGCATGCCCGCCAAGGGAGGCAATATTGCGCGCCACGTTTGCCGCGCCACCCGGACGTTCCTCGGTTTTTTTCACGTGCACAATTGGTACCGGCGCCTCAGGCGATATGCGCGAAACTTCGCCGAACCAATAACGATC
>Ga0105049_10000131_pt1 | contig 73412 bp, 62 predicted proteins | sample MAT06_FD_78087 | JGI IMG/M metagenome (GOLD analysis project Ga0105049, IMG submission 78087) | Freshwater microbial communities from Lake Fryxell liftoff mats and glacier meltwater in Antarctica - MAT-06 | ecosystem: Environmental > Aquatic > Freshwater > Ice > Liftoff microbial mat | place...
GCGACCCAGATCGCCTCGACGTCGCGCGGGCCGTCGACATACGCAATGTTAAGCGCCTGTGCACGCTCGGAGCTCATGTCGTTGGGCTGTGGTTCGGCGATGCGCCAGATGGTGACATGATCGCGACGTGCATAATTGTCACCGACATCACCGATGTACAGACAGTGCCCACGCAGACACGGTCCAACCGCGAGTGCCTCCCAATCCCGATTGCTCGCGCCGAGCACTGGCACCGTGCCCAGTGATCGACCGGCGCTGTCGAAGGCGAACAGCCATGGCTCGTTGCCGCTGTCTCCGTGCGACCAGAACACCGTACCGTCGCGAGCCGACTGCACGAGCCCGGACGCCTCGGTGAGTTCCAGCGCTTCGATACGACCGGGTGTAGTAACCTCACGCAGGAGCGGTACGCTCTGTTGCGCTGTATCCACGTTTGCAGATGCGCAGCCGCCGATCAGCACCGCGGCGACGACGGTCATGCAGAGCGTCATCGCGCACGCGCATCGACGCCGTGGCGTACCGCGCGGCGCTCGTTGCGCGCGATCAGCCACCGGAGCGTTTGAGCTCGTACAAGCGCTCCCGCGCAAGTCGTCGTCCGGTCGGCGTTGCCGCGAGGCCACCACCGGCCGTCTCGCGATAGCGTACATCCATCTCGGCACCGATCTCACCCATCGTGTCGATGACTTCGTCCGCCGGAATGGCGAACTCGATTCCCGCCATGGCCATCTCAATCGCCGCCATGGCAATCGCGGCACCGGTAGCATTGCGAAACACGCAGGGCAATTCGACCAGCCCACCGAGTGGATCACAGATCAGGCCGAGCGTCCCTTGTTGTGCGAGTGCGGTGGCATGCCCTGCTTGCCGCGGCGAGCCACCCAACATCTCGACTGCGGCGCCCGCAGCCATGCCTGCCGCCGCACCGGTTTCGGCTTGGCATCCCCCTTCTGCGCCAGAGAGCGATGCACGTTCGGCAACAACAGCGCCAATCAGGCCAGCGGTTGCGAGCGCATCGATGACCCGTTCGTCGTCGATGCCGCGCGCTGCCGCGAGCCCCGTGAGCACGGCCGGCAACACGCCGGCGCCGCCAGCCGTTGGTGCGGCAACAATGACCCCCATCGCCGCATTCACTTCTTGCACCGCCAATGCGCGCGCCAGGATATCGCGAAACGGCGTGCCGGCAAGCGGTCCATCGGGTCCGGTACGCAGCTTGGCCGCATCGCCCCCCACGAGGCCAGAGCTCGACATCAGATCGCCAACCATACCGCGCTCAACCGCCCCGCGCATCACGACGAGTGCGCGCCGCAAGGCATCCCGAATTTCCTGAACCGGCCGCCCCTGGTCTTTCGCTTCGGCGTCGAGAGCCACGGTCGACAGGGGCACACCGCGCGCTTCGGCGTCACGAATGGCATCAGCAAGACTCTTGTACATCAGGCGCTCACTTTGTCGAGACGGAAGGCCCAGCGAACCCACGATAGCGCACGAATGGTATCGCGCACTTCTTCGGGCGGAGTGTTGTCGATTTCGATCACCATGAACGCGTCACCACCACGTTCTTTGCGGGTGAGCTTGAGCGTCGCGATGTTGAGATCGGCCTCGGCCAGAATACCAGCGATGCGCGCGATCGATCCCTTCACGTCTTCGGCGACCAGCACGATGGTGTGCAGATTGCCGGAGACTTCGACCGGATAGCCGTCGATTTCGGTGACCATCACGCGCCCTGCACCAAGTGATGCACCAACCATCTGCGAGCGCCGATCGCCGCGCTCCAGAGTGATGCGCACGCTGTTCGGATGCGCGTCATTACTGAGCGTCGTTTTTTCAAAGGTGTAGCGCAGCCCTTCCCGCTCGATGATGTCGAGCGCCGTGCGCAGTCGCTCGTCGTCGGGGCGAAAGCCCATCAGACCCCCAGCGATGGCTTTGTCGGTACCATGTCCTTCGCCGGTGCGGGCGAACGAGCCGTGCAGTTCGATGGTGGCACGCTCGGGAGTCCCGCCCACCAAACATCGGGCCAGCAGGCCGAGCCGACAGGCACCCGCCGTGTGGCTTGAACTCGGGCCAACCATGACGGGGCCGATGATGTCGAGGAGGGAAACCATGAATAGTCGGGAGTAGGGGGTACTGAGTACTGAGTACTGACCTGCAGTAGGAAGTACTTCTTACTGCAGTACTGAGTACTTGCTACTGCAGTACTGAGTACTTGTTACTTCAGTACTGAGTACTCGTTACTTCAGTACTGAGTACTTGTTACTTCAGTACTGAGTACTTGCTACTGCAGTATAGAGTACTTCTTAACTGAAGTAGGTAAACTTCTTACTGCAGTAGAAGGTAGTTCGTACTGCAGTGAGAATACTCAATACTGCAGGGAAAAGTACTGAGTACTGCGTTTCAGTACTCAGTACTCAATACTTCCTACTCCCGACTAACGCCTTCAAGTACCCTCCCGTATAGCTCCCCGGCGCCTCCGCGACCTGCTCCGGCGTGCCCTGCGCCACGATCGTGCCGCCACGGACTCCGCCTTCGGGGCCCATGTCCACGATCCAGTCGGCGGTCTTGATCACATCCAGATTGTGCTCGATCACCAGCACGGTGTTGCCGCGGTCTACCAGTTTGTGCAGCACTTCCAGCAAGACGCGGACGTCTTCGAAGTGGAGTCCCGTCGTTGGCTCGTCGAGGATATACAGGGTGCGGCCGGTGTCGCGCTTGGACAGCTCGGTGGCAAGTTTCACACGCTGAGCTTCGCCGCCGGAGAGTGTGGTCGCGCTTTGCCCGAGATGGATATAGCCAAGCCCCACATCGCGCAGCGTTTCCAGTTTCTGCGCGATGCGGGGTTGATTCTCGAATACGGCGCAGCTGTCTTCGACGGTGAGGTCCAGGACGTCCGCGATGCTCATGCCGCGGAAGCGTACTTCGAGTGTTTCGCGATTGAAGCGTTTGCCCTTGCAGACATCACACGGCACGAAGACGTCGGGCAGGAAGTGCATCTCGATTTTCACCAACCCATCGCCCTGGCAGGCTTCGCAGCGACCGCCTTTCACGTTGAAAGAGAACCGTCCGGGGCCGTATCCACGAATCTTCGCCTCGGGGAGTTCGGCGAACAGTTCACGGATCGGCGTGAAAATGCCGGTGTACGTGGCGGGGTTGGAGCGTGGTGTGCGTCCGATCGGACTCTGGTCGATATCGATGATCTTGTCGATGTGCTCGAGACCACGAATGCGATCGTGCACGCCCGGAATCACGCGTGCGCGGTAGAAATGTCGTGAGAGGGCACGCTGCAGGATATCGGTGACCAGCGTGGATTTGCCAGACCCCGACACGCCGGTGACGGCGATGAAGAGACCTAAGGGGAAGTCGGCCGACACGTTGCGCAGGTTGTTCTCACGCGCCCCGTGCACGCTGATCACGCGCTTCGGATCAACCGGACGGCGCGTTGTCGGCACGGGAATAGAGCGCGTGCCTTTGAGATACGCACCGGTGATGGACGCCTTCACCTTCATGATGTCTCGCACGGTGCCCGAGGCAATCACCTCACCGCCGTGCTTTCCTGCGCCGGGCCCGAGGTCGATGACGTAGTCGGCTTCACGAATGGTTTCTTCGTCGTGCTCCACCACAATGACGGTGTTCCCCAGATCGCGCAGCTGTTGCAGCGTGGCGAGCAGTCGTCCGTTGTCGCGTTGGTGCAAGCCAATGCTGGGTTCGTCCAGAATATAGAGCACACCAACCAATCGCGATCCAATCTGCGTCGCCAAACGAATGCGTTGCGCTTCGCCACCAGATAATGATTCGGCGCTGCGATTGATCGTGAGATAGTCGAGGCCCACGTCTACGAGAAACCGCAGCCGTTCGCTGACCTCCTTGAGAATCGGACCGGCGATTCCTGGCTCAAGGCCGGGACGGCCCGGCGAGCGCACGGGGACAGACTGAAAGAAGGCGAGCGCATCGAGTACGCTCAGTTGCACGACGTCACCAAGGTTGCTGCCGTGCACCGTCACGGCGAGCGATGTGGGCTTGAGTCGTTTGCCGAGGCAGGCCGGACACGGGCCTGCCACCATGAACGCCTCCAACTCCGCGCGCACCGGTTCGGAGCTGGTCTCATCGTAGCGTCGTTGCACGTTGGCGATGATGCCTTCCCACGCACTCGCACTTGGTGTCGGCTTGGCCGTCTTGGTCGCGCGCGGTGCCGCCTTCTTCGCAGCGGTCTTCGCACCGGGCGTTGTTTCGCGAACACCGTGCAGCAGCTGCTGACGCACCTTCGCTGGCAAGTCTTCCCACGCGGTTTTGATGTCGAAGCCAAGCATCTTCGCCAAGCCCGGCAGAATGACCTTCCGCAGGTAGCCGTCTGGTTCGCCCCACGGCAGCACTACACCCTCGAGGATCGAGAGACTGGGGTCGCCAAGCACGAGCCCGTCGCTGACGGTGCGGGTGGTGCCAAGCCCGCTGCACGTCTCGCACGCGCCGAATGGCGAGTTGAAGGAAAAGTGCCGAGGTTCGAGGTCGGGGAGTGAGATGCCACAGGTGGGACAGCCGAAGCGCTCGGAAAACATCTCGGTGGTTGGCACGCTTTTGTCGTACCGGACAACTTCGGCGAGCCCTTCGGCCAATCGCAGCGCCGTTTCGACGGAGTCCGTCAAACGACCGCGGTCGTCCGACTTCACGATCAAGCGATCCACAACTACCGAGATGGAATGATTGGCGCGCTTGTTCAACGCCGGCGGATCGGACAATTCAATCAGCACGTCGTCGACGATCGCCCGCACGAAGCCCTGCTTGCGCGCGTTCTCGAACACGTCACGAAACTCACCCTTGCGGCCCTGCACCAACGGCGCGCGAATCTCGATCCTCGTGCCCTCCGGCCACGCCAAGACCTGCTCGGCGATCTGCGTCGGGGTCTGACGTTGCACGGGGCGTCCGCAGTTCGCACAGTGCGGTGTGCCGGCGCGCGCGTACAACAGGCGCAGATAGTCGTAGATCTCAGTGACGGTACCAACAGTCGAGCGAGGGTTGTGGCCGGCGGATTTCTGCTCAATCGAAATGGCGGGCGAGAGCCCTTCGATCGCATCCACGTCGGGCTTTTCCATCAGCCCCAGAAACTGCCGCGCGTAGGCGGAGAGTGACTCGACGTAGCGACGCTGTCCCTCGGCGTAGATCGTGTCGAACGCGAGGGACGACTTCCCGGAACCTGACAAGCCCGTGATCACGGTCAGCTTATCCCGCGGAATCGTGACGCTGATGTTGCGCAGATTGTGTTCACGCGCGCCGCGCACGATCAGCGCGTCAGACCGTGTCTGTGGCACCCGGTTGGGGAGCATCGGCGCGTCGCTCAGAGCGACACTGCCGGTTCCGGCATGGCTCCCGGGCGCGACACCCGGTTGCTCGATGGGCGCGCCGGATGTCCTGGATGTGTTGACTGGCACCTTCTTTGGCATAGATCTGGAAGCTGAGAACGGGTCAAGGGGCGCACAACCCCACCGTCGACTGTTTCACGACGGACCCACACTGTCACAGCACCAATATCCATGGTCCTTGTGCCGTGACGGTCTCATAGCCGGTGGTCGTCAGAGCGGTATGATCGAGATCTCCGCCCTCTGTAAGCGCTACGGCACTTTCACCGCCGTTCGCTCGCTCGACCTCACGGTGCCCGCCGGTGAGCTCTTTGGCTTTCTCGGGCCCAACGGGGCGGGAAAGACCACCACGATGCGCATGATCGCAGGGATCCTGCAGCCTACTGCGGGGAGTGTCCGCATTGCCGGTCATGACCTGCGTGCGGACCCCATTCGCGCCAAGCGAGCCCTGGGCTTCATTCCAGACCGGCCGTTCATCTACGAGAAGCTGACAGGAATGGAGTTTCTGCGTTTCACCGCAGGCCTGTATGGTGAGCAAGGTAAAGAGGTCGATGTCCGCGGTCATGAGCTGCTGGCCCTGTTCGATCTTGAGTCATGGCGCGATGAGCTGGTGGAGAGCTACAGCCACGGCATGCGACAAAAGCTGATCATCGCCAGCGCCTTCGTGCATCGACCGCGGGTCATCGTGGTGGACGAACCGATGGTTGGACTGGATCCGAAATCCTCAAAGATCCTGAAGGATCTGTTTCGCGAATATACGCGGCGCGGACACGCGGTCATGATGTCGACGCATACGCTGGAGATCGCCGAGGATATGTGTGATCGCATTGGCATCATGCAGCGCGGGGAGCTGGTGGCCTGCGGCACGATGACCGAGCTACGCGGTGCAACGGGCGGCGACGACGCGCTCGAAGCGATCTTTCTGCGGCTCACTGGCGACACGGTGGCGCGCGAGTTGGTCGAGGTGCTGGATGCCTGAGGACGCCGCGCTCACGCGCGCCCCCGGTGCGCTCTGGCTGCTGCGTCCAAAGTGGCAGATGGCTGGCCATCGGATGGCGAAGCGGGAACGCGGCGACCTTCGTCGTTTGCTCACCGTCGCGGCATTGGGCGGCGCCTTCTGGCTGGCCAGCTTTCTCATAGCGTTTCGGTTGGTGCGCTATTTCCGCAGTGCTGAAGATATCGGCACGTTGCTGGCGGGCAAGCTGCTCTCCATGATCCTGCTTTCATTTGGCAGCATTTTGCTGCTGTCGAATATCATCGCGGCCTTGTCGAACTTCTTTCTGGCAAAAGATCTGGACCAGTTGGCGGCGGCGCCGATTTCACCGTGGGCACTTTATGGCGCGCGTCTCGCGGAGACGGCGTTGCACTCGAGTTGGATGGTCGCGTTGTTGCTGGTCCCGATCATCGCGGCGTATGGTGCGGCGTTCGATGCCGGCATCGGGTTTGCGTTCGTGGCCGTTGGTGCGGTGATTCCCTATTTGTTATTTCCGGCAGCGGCTGGATCGGCGTTGACCCTGTTGTTGGTGAACGTATTTCCGGCGCGCCGCACGCGAGACTTGCTGAGTGTGATCACCGCACTGGCCATCGCTGGCCTGATTATTCTGTTTCGCGCCGCGCGACCGGAACAGCTGGTGCGCCCGGAGGGGTTCGAGAACTTCATGCAGTTCGTCGCCTCGCTGGATACGCCGACGTCGCCGTGGCTGCCGAGTGAGTGGTTGAGCGAGGCGCTCATGCGCTGGATTGATCGCGAAGCGGTCTGGCAGCCACTCATGCGACTCTGGGGTGCGGCCGGTTTTCTGATGGTGGTGGGTGGCTTGCTGCATGCCAGGGGCTGGTCGCGGGGCTTCAGCCAGGCACAGGAAGGCGCCAGTCGCCGCGCGGGCGTCTCGGCGCGTCGCCCGCTGCTTGACCGATGCTTCTTTATGCTTGGACCGACGCGGCGTGAGCTCGTACTGAAAGAATTGAAGGTATTTGCCCGTGACAGCACACAGTGGTCGCAGCTGATCATGCTCGGCGTCCTCGTCGTGGTGTATGTCGCCAATGTGCGCTACCTGCCACTCAACGGCAGCGGTATGACGACGCTGCTGCGCAATGTGATTCCGTTCCTGAATCTGGCACTGGCGGGCTTTGTGCTGGCGTCGATCGCTGCCCGGTTTGTCTTCCCGAGTGTCAGTTTGGAGGGACGCACCTGGTGGTTGCTGCGGTCAAGTCCGCTCTCCATGCGCGATGTCTTGTGGGCCAAGTACTGGGTTGGCGCGCTCCCACTCTTCGTGCTGGCGCTGATTCTCGTGGGCGTGACCAACGCGATGCTTGGCGTCTTGCCGTTTGTGCAGATCGTGTCGTTGTCTGCGATTGCGGCCCTCGTCTTTCCACTCACCGCGCTCGCGCTGGCGTATGGCACCTTCTATCCGCAGTTCGACAGCGAGAATGCGGCGCAAATCCCCACATCGTTTGGCGGGTTGTTGTTCATGATGAGCGGAATCGCGCTCATTGGCGTCGTGGCGTATCTGACCGGCCGCCCCGCGGCACGGTACGTGGTCGCCGATCACTTTGGCTGGGCCACTGACCCTACGCGGATGGTGCTGCCGTTTGTGGTGGCGCTCGCGGTGTGCGTGGCGTGCACGGTGATGCCACTCATCATGGCCCAGCGTCGCCTTGAGCGTGTGGAACGGGCGTGACGCACGACGGCGATTGCAGGTTCGCCGCAGGGGCACAGACGTGCTCATACCTGGTGTGCCCCCAAATGACGCGCCAGCATATCGGCGAGCGCCGCGCCCGTCACGGGCTTCGCCAAATAGTCGTCCATCCCCGCGTTGGCGCAACGCTCACGGTCTTCTGACAAGGCGTTGGCCGTGAGCGCGATGATCGGGATACGCGCCACGTCTGCGCTCAACGCACGAATCGTCGTGGCCGCTTCATAGCCGTCCATCACTGGCATCTGGCAATCCATGAGTACCAGATCCAACGGCTGCGACTGCACCGCCGACACGGCCCGAGCACCGTCTTCCACCATCAACACCGTCATGCCCAAGCGTTCGAGCATCGCGCGGACCACCAGCTGATTCACGGGGTTGTCCTCGGCTACGAGAATGCGAGCTTTACGTGGCATCGCCGGGGCCGCGGCCAACGCCGGGACAGCAACAGCTTCTGCGGCGAGAGCCTTCGGTGCGAGTGCTTCATGCAGAGGAATGTCGAACCAGAATTCGCTGCCACTGCCCGCCTCACTTCGCACGTGAATCGAGCCGCCCATCAACTCGACCAAGTGCTTACAGATGACCAGCCCCAGACCGCTGCCACCGAACCGGCGGGTGGTCGATGCATCGGCCTGACTGAAACGCTGAAACAGTTGCGCCAACTGTTCGGGCGACATACCGATTCCGGTGTCCTGCACCCGAATACGTATCCAGCGGCGATCGTCATCCGGAGGGCCATCCACACAGGCGCTGCTGAGCGTGACGGTCCCTCCCTCGGTAAACTTCAGCGCATTGCCCAATAGATTGGTCACGACCTGGCGCAGGCGCGTGGGGTCGCCACTGACAGGGGAAAGCGCCGCCACATCAATGTGCGTGACGAACACCGTGCCGCGCTGAGCGCCGAGTTCGCGGTAGATGCCGGCGGTGCCGATCAGGACTTGTGCCGGATCGAAGTCGACGCGCTCGAGTGACACCTTCCCTTCCTCGATCTTGGATAGATCGAGGATGTCGCCCAGGAGATCATGCAACGCGTGGGCAGCCGTCGATATGGCCTGCGCGTAACGGGCCTGATCGTCGTCGAGCCTGGTGTTCTGCAGTAATTCCGACATGCCGAGAATCCCGTTCATCGGCGTGCGGATTTCATGGCTCATATTCGCCAAAAAACGGCTCTTGGCCAAACTGGCGTCTACCGCCACCTGCCGCGCCTGCTCGCGTTCGCCGGCCACCGAGTCACTTTGCAGTCGCAACCGGGTCATCTCGGTCCAGCTCTGATTGCTGCGCCAGCTCTCCTGCGTGAGCACGATGCCGTAGATCAGCGTGCTCATCAAGACCACCCAGGCCTCCGCAGTCCCATCCCACACGGCCCGACCCATGATCGGCAGCAGCATTGTCGCGAAATTGATCACGGCAGCGCGCATGCTGCTCGTCAGAACGAACACGCCGAGTGCCGTGATACAAAAGACGCTGGTGAAGAGCAGCGCCCCCAGCATGGTGTTCTGGGTTGCAGGCACAAACACGAGCGCAATGACGCTCCAGCACATGTTGTCCACCACGACGAGCACTTCGAAGCGGGCTTGCCAGGAGCCGATGCGTTGCTCGCGCTGCGGATCATGCTCAAACCGGCGCGTCTCCAACGTGCGAACGATACCCAGACAGATTTTCAGCAGGAGCCAACCGATGACCCACGCATCGGCAACGCGCCCCCAGAGAGCATAGGCAATCACCAGCGCAAACGCCACGGCGCCGATCTGCGGCAACGGTGCCAAGCGATAGATCGTGCTGATGCGCTCAAACTCGATCTGCGCGTGGATTTCCCGCGTGAATCCCGACGTCCGTGCGGACGGAAAAGACATCATGGTGCCTGGTCAGTGGAAAATGGCGGGCGTGCATCGTTCTTCTACGAGTCGATCGTCACCAGCGGACCTTTCAGGGAGGGTATCGGCTCGCCGTCAGCATCACTTGAGCCTCGGCCCGCTGGGGTGGACGCCAGCGAGAGGCTATACTGACCCATGATGCCTTCTTCCCGGTCAGTACCCGCCACCACACCGCGATCGCGCACCGCGAAAGCGAGCCACGTATGCTCGCCGGCAATAGACCTCGCGGAGGCCGCCGCGTTCCGAAGAAAGCTGCACGCGTGGTTCCGAAAGCACTCGCGCGACCTGCCGTGGCGCACCACGCGTGATCCGTATCGTGTGCTCGTCTCTGAGCTGATGCTGCAGCAAACGCAGGTCTCCCGCGTGCTGGACTACTACCAGCGTTTTTTGGACCGATTCCCGGACCTCAGCACGTTGGCGACAGCGCGACCGAAACGCGTGATGGAAGCATGGGAGGGACTTGGCTATTACGCCCGCGCGCGCAACTTGCACAAGCTGGCGCGTCACGTTACGAGCGAACAGGCAGGGGTTATTCCCGCTGAGCCGGCGCGCCTGCGCGAACTGCCCGGCGTCGGTGCCTATACGGCGGGCGCGGTAGCCTCGTTCGCTTTCGAGCGCCGAGCGGCGCTCGTAGACACCAATGTTGCGCGCGTGCTGAACCGCGTCTTTGCACCGGCGCTGGCACCGAAGAGCGGACCGGGACTGAAAGCCCTGTGGGCGATTGCCGAGCAGCTGTTACCGCGAACCGGAAAACAAACGTGGACGCATAATCAGGCACTGATGGAGCTCGGTGCGTTGGTCTGCAGCGCGCGGGCGCCGAAATGTGGCGTGTGCCCGGTGCGCAGTGCGTGCCGCAGTCGCGCGCGATTCGAATAGCGGGAAGCCGGCAGACACCGGGTCACGTGGAGTGAGGCGATGGCAGGTCGAATCTGCCTCGTATCCGTCTGGACGCGAAGGGGGCTTGGGTGCTACGCTCTGTGCATACCTCCAACCCCCGAGTACTCGATGCGTCGCTGTGTTATTGCCCTGATCCTCATGCTTGTCTCGCTTATCGCCCCAACCAACGCGCAGTCACAGGGGGGCGCACAACCCGATAGCCAGCGAGGACCAGCGGTCCCGCCGCCCCGATTTCAGTACGTAGGTCCGGCGGCGGGCGGACGGATCTCCGCCGTGGCCGGTATCCCCGGCGACACGACTACGTACTACATGGGCGCGGCGTCGGGCGGCATCTGGAAGACCACCGACGGGGCGCGCACCTTCACCCCCGTTTTCGACGACCAGCCGGTGCAAGCGATCGGTGCGCTTGCTGTTGCGCCGTCGAATCCGCGTACAGTGTGGGCTGGAACCGGCGAGGGATGGGCCATCCGCGACGCGGATGTCATGGGCGACGGCGTGTACAAGTCGATCGACGCCGGTGCGACGTGGACCAACATGGGATTGAAGGAGGTGGGCCGTATCGGCAAGATCGTTGTGCATCCGACGAACGCGAACATGGTGTTCGTCTGTGCGCTCGGTCGCGCGACCGGTCCGCAACAGGAGCGCGGCGTGTATCGCACGCGCGACGGTGGCACGACGTGGGACCGTGTGTTGTTCGTGAACGAAAACACGGGATGCTCCGGCATTGCCATTGACGCGAGCGATCCCAAAGTCTTGTTCGCGGGAACATGGGAAGTCGTGATGCACACGTGGGCGATGTTCGGTGGTGGCGCGGGGAGCGGCGTGTATGTATCGCGCGACAGCGGGAGCACGTGGTCACGCATTCTGGACGAGGGCCTGCCCAGGTCTCCGGTGGGAAAGATCGACGTCGCGGTCGCACCCTCGAACTCGAAGCGAGTGTATGCGCTGATCCAGACGCCGGATCAGGGATCGCTCTGGCGTTCGGACGACGGCGGCGAGAAATGGAAGGTGGTGAGCTGGGATCGTGCACTCATTGGCAGGGCGGGCTACTACATCCGCGTCGCGGTCAATCCGGAAAACGATCTCGAGGTGCTGGTCACGAACAGCAGTTTCCATCGTTCGCTCGATGGCGGTTTGACCTTTCCACTTGTCGGTGGTGGATGCGGCGATTGTCACGATATCTGGATGGATCCACGAAACCCGGCGCATTGGGTCGTGACGGGTGACGCTGGCGCCGGTATCACGCGCAACCATGGGCAATCGTTTACGCAATTCGCGCTGCCGATCGGTCAGATGTATCACGTCGCAGTCGACGATCAAATGCCGTACTGGATTTATGGCAACCGTCAGGATGCATCGACGTCGCGCGGCCCCAATAATCAACCAGCGCAGATTGCGAACGTCGTGTTGCCCGGCGCCGGCGCCGTCGCTGGCGGGCGCGGCGGACAAGGCGCGGGCGGGGGCGGGGGATTCGGGGGAGGAGGCGGCGCGAATGGTGCGTGGACGCAAACGCTGGGCGGATGCGAATCAGGCTTCACGCTGCCTACGCCCGGCAACCCGGACATCGTGTGGGCAACCTGCTACGGCAACAAGGTTACGCGCTACGACGCGAAGTCCAATCAAGCGCGTTCCGTGAGTCCGTGGCGACATACCCTGGACTCTGAGCCTGACAAACTCAAGTACCGCTGTCACTGGACCGCACCCCTGGCGATCGACCCGTTCGATCCAAACACGGTGTACTACGGCTGCCAGGTGATTTTCAAAACCTCGAATGCCGGACAAGACTGGAAAGTCATCAGCCCGGATCTCTCCACGAACGACACGTCTCGCATCGTGAGCTCTGGCGGCATCATCGGCGACAACCTCGGCCAGTTCTACGGGGAAGTCGTGTTCGCCATCGCGCCGTCGGAAATCAGGAAGGGCATGATCTGGGCCGGCACCAACGACGGAAAATTGTGGCTCACCACCGACGGAGGTGGCAAATGGAGCGACCTGACGAAGAACGTGAGCGGGATGCCGACGTGGGGCACCGTTCGCAAGATCGAACCGTCGCGCTTTGATGCTGCGACCGCGTATGTCGTCGTGGATATGCACATGATGGATGATCGCAAGCCGTACATCTACAAGACGTCAGACATGGGAAAGAGCTGGTCGCGCATCAGCGACGGTCTGCCACAGGATCATCCGTTGTCGTACGCGATGTCGATCGCCGAAAACCCCAATCGCAAGGGAATGTTGTTCGCCGGCACAGGGAATGCGCTGTACCACTCGATGAACGACGGCGCGACGTGGACGGCGGTAAAAGCGGGACTGCCGGCATCACCGGTGACGTGGATCGTGATTCCGAAGTTGACGCACGATGTGGTGGTGTCGACTTATGGGCGTGGGCTGTATGTGCTGCGCGACATTACGATGATGGAGCAAGCGGACAAGGTCGTGGCCGACGCGCCCGTCTTTCTGTACGAGCCACGCGACGGCGTGCGACTCGCGCGGAACGGATCCGCCGACTTCACCTACAGCCTCAAGGGCGCACCGAAAGACACGCTCACCTTCGACATCCTCGATGCAGCGGGCACGGTGGTGCGCAGTGTCAAAACAGTTGCCCGGGCAGGCGTCAACCGACTCACCTGGGATCTGCGCTATGACGGTCCCAAGCAGGTTGAGTTGCGCACCACGCCGCCGGACAATCCACGCATCTGGGACGAGCCTCGCTTCAGGAAGACCGCAACGCGACCCATAAACCACTGGGGCATTCAAGGACCACAGCGTATTGGTCCGCTCGCCTCGCCCGGTCAGTATTCGGTGCGTCTCAAGCTCGACAGTGTGCCCTACACCAAGTCGTTCCGCGTGATCAAGGATGCGAAGATCGCGTCTACCGAAGCAGACCTGCTGCTTTCCACCGCGGCGCAGACTCGCGTGCGCGACGCATTAACGAGTACGTCCGATATCGTGAACCGCCTGGAGATCATGCGCAAACAGATCGAAGATCATCGCAAATCGGACATCGCCGACGCGGCGGCCAAGGCCGCGCTCGCCGAGTTGGATGAGAAGATGCTCAAGGTCGAGCTCCAGTTGGTGTCGAAAACTGACTTGCACAGCGACGACAAATGGTTTGTCGAGCAGTACAAGGTGTATCTCAACCTGATCTGGCTCGCTGGCGAAATTGGCACGGGCGCAGGTGATGTGGCGGGCGGCGCAGACTTCCGGCCGACCACGGCCACACTCACCACCCTCGGCGAACTGGAGCGCGACCTGTCACAGGCGAAGCGTGATTTTGCGTCGTTGATGGAGAAAGATCTCAAGGCGTTCAATACCGCGATGAACGGTCGGCTTCCGGCGATTACGGACAAGCTGCCAGACAAACGTTTGCCGCTGATCATACCCTGATCGGGCTCACCCGCCGACGCTCCGCAGGCCCTGATTGTCACCTGCGATTGCACAACGCGACCGCCAAACGAAACCGCGCCAGGCAACCGCGCTAGGCAACCGCGCTGCGCAGCACGACGCTGGGCCTTGGCTTCGACGATGCGGCATTCGCGTCAACGCGCGGTCTTGGCGAGCGCACCGTCATCAAGACGCGAAGGGCAATGTCTCGCGCAGCGTCCGGCCGGGCCAATTGCCGCGCGGCCGTCGACGCGCGGCGGAGTGCCGCTGATGCGTCGTCGCCGACCAGCCAGTTGCGAAGCGCGTTCGTGACAGCGAGTGGCGACGGAGCCCAGACACCCGCGCCACCATCGGTCACGAATGCGACATTCCCCGTTTCCTGACCTGGAATTGCGCCGTAGAGCACCATAGGGCATCCGCTCGCGCATGATTCGCTGATCGTGCCCGGTCCAGCTTTCGTCACCACGGCCGCTCCCGCGCGCATCATCTCAGGAAGATTGTGCACGAAGTCGTACACATGCACGGTGTTCTGCCACTCGCGTTTGCGCAAACGCATCGCCAGCTGCGTGTTGCGTCCGGCGATGACGGCGAGATCGCACGGCAACTGCGCTCTGTCAATCGCGTCGGCCAGCGTTTCAAGGGCGCCCATCCCTTCAGCGCCTCCGGCGAGCAGCACGGTCGGCCTGTCCTGCCGCCAGCCAAGTGGCTTCCGCAACGCAGACTTCTCTGACGATCCGACAACGAAGCGCTTTGATACGGGCAACCCGAGCGTCGCGACGCGCGTCCCGTCCAGTCGCGCTGCGATCGCGCGTTCGCGCGCCTTGAGGGTCGGGACAACCGTGAACTCGACGCGCCGGTTGTACCACGACGCATGGCCGGAGATCAAATCCGTCACCACGACAACGATCGGTATGGTCGGAAAGGCCCGACGCAATGATTCCGTCAGCAACGGATGCGTTGAGACGACAACGTCCGGCGTATGTGCATCAGCGATCGCGCGAAACGTGGCGCGCAACGCAGGCCGTGCGAGTTTCTGACACAATGCCGTGCGGTGGGGCGTGTTCGTCAGCGTGAAGCCCGCATGCCAGAGCCACGCGGCAGAGTCGATCAGATGCGGATACATGCTGCTCAGACTTCGAAATGGCCAGCGGGGGCACGCCGCAAACGGATCGATCAATGTCGTGGCCACGTCAGGCCGTTCCAACCTCAAGGCCTCCTCAAGTGCGATGGCGGCCGACCGATGACCGCCGCCCGTATCGGAGTAGGCAATCAGCACCGATGTCATGCGGCCGTGGCGGCGTGGTTCCCGTGTGTCGGCGCGGTGAACGCATCGCAGATCGGCACGCCGGTATACTGCTCCGGGATGGGCAGCCCCATTGCCCAGAGCACGGTCGCGGGCACATCGAGCAGCGACAGGTCGCGTTGAATCTCCTGGGCATGGACGCCCGCACCATCCAGGAAGATCGGAATGGTGCAGTCCAGCGGATGGGTGCTGTCGTGACCCGTGTCGACTTCTCCGCCGCCGCAGTGTGCGTCAGCGCGAGCAAAGTGCGCGTTGGTGAATCCGAGCGCCTGCGTAATCCTTCGTGTGAGCGGACGAAGCAGCCATGGCACATGTTGCACGAACCCGGACCTGTGCAGCCCGGCGATGCTCGTGACGTGCGGAATCGTTGTGAGCGAGGACTTGGGCACGCGCAAGCGGTCGCTGTCGACGCCATGCGCCGTCGGCGGAACGCCAGACAGGAGTGACGTCATCGCAACTGCGGTCACACTTCGAAAGACCGTCTTCGCGTCCAACGCATGTGCGCTTTCGGCGCGCAGCCTCGACAGATTCGGGAATCGTGTCGCCGACACGTCACGTTCGCGTCAGCAAGGCGTAACGTGCTCCCTCCTTCACCATGTGCTCAGGGTTGCGTCGACGACGTGATCAGCGCGTTCATCGCACCGTAGTCGAGTCGTCCAGCGGGAAACAGGCCATCCATCGAACCTGTGCCGAGAAACGGACGAACGACGTCGCGCGCCACGCCGTATGCAGCGGCGAACGGAGCCGCCCCAAGACTCAGACGACGCATGCCGGCGGCGAACAGATCGGCGGTCGACGGGAGACTTGGTAACGCCATCACGTTCAGGGCCAACGTCGTGCCCTTTGATATCTCCATCACGTCGACGCACGTCTGCACTCCAGGGACGAACAGCCCGTCAGCGCCTGATGCTTCGTACAGTTTAGCGCGTCGGAGCGTCATGATGATCTTGTGGTTTGGCGGTGCCAGCCCTCGCAAGAACACATCTGTGCGCGCGTTGATGAAGAGCCGGTCAGGCGCAACCCGCTGCCGGATCGCGTCAAGCTTTTCCTTGAGTATCGAAGGCGCATCGGTCCCATCTTCCAGATTGATGCCCGCTACGCCCCGCTCCACCAACCCCTGCACGAGCGCGGCAACAGCCTCGGGGTCATTCGAGTAGCCGTTTTCGAGATCCACCGTGAGCGGCACCTTCATGACGCGCATTAAACGGGTCACGGACGCCAGGAGCTCCGCCGTGGGGAGCATCCCGCCGTCGGCGTACCCAAGCGACCACGCGACAGCAGCACTCGATGTCGCGACGGCGTGAGCTCCAAGCTCTTGCAGGAGCGCGGCACTGGCGGCGTCCCAGGCATTCGGCAAGAGCAATGGGTGGCTCGCGTGGTGGAGCGCGGCGAAACGTTCTACACTGACGGACACGGTGACTCTCCCGGATGAGGATGTTGGGACGCAGCTTCCATAATCGCACGAGTAGCGCGTCCTCACAACCGGATTCATTTTGCGCTGCCGATAGGTGTAGCCAGTCGGCAACGAAGATGCCACATTCTCCGGACCGTCACCTCCCTCCAACCGAAGATCACCCATGATGTCCAACTGCGTATCGATCTCCTCTGCCGTACGTGTCAGTCTTGCGCTGGCGGCGATCGCTGTTCCGCTCTCGCGCGTGTCGGCACAGCCGAGCGCCGGAACCGCAGCGACTCCCCTGTCCATGACGCGCGACGGCAGCGCACGCAAGGTGCTCAGCCTTGAAGACTACGGACGCTGGAACCGGATCAACTCCACCGCTATCTCGAACGATGGCAAGTGGGCCACCTTCACCTACAGCCCGAACGATGGGGAGCCAACGCTGCATGTAAAAGCGCTTGACGGCGACAAGACGTATTCGACATCACTCGGCACTGCGGGCGGTGGCGCTGGTCGAGCCGGTGGCGGTGGGGGACGTGGTGGCGGCGGTGGCAACGCGCCACAATTCTCCGCCGACTCGCGGTGGATCACCTACTTCGTGAATCCGCCCGATCGTTCGGCCGGTCGCGCCGGAAGAGGAGGCGGTGCCAGCGCACCACCGCCAGCTACCGGGCGCGGCACGGCGCCGGTCGCAGTCGTTCCCGGTCATCTGGAACTGCTGCACGTCGCGAGTGGCGAGAAGACATCGATACCGAACGCCAGCTCGTGGAAGTTTTCCGTCGGCTCCACGTGGCTTGCCGTGCGTCTCAACAAGGTCCAGGCCGATGCGAAGCACAACGGTGCCGATCTGCTGGTGCGTGATCTGCGCACGGGAATCAATCGCCTGATCGGCAGTGTGAGTCAATACGAGTTCAACGAGACAGGATCGCTGTTGGCGTATTCGGTAGACGCAGCGGAACGGTTGGGGAACGGCGTCTATCTGCTTGATCCGGCAACCGGCGACACGCGTCAACTCGATGCGATGTCGGCCGACTACGATCAGCTCATCTGGGGGAGCAAGGGGGCGCAGCTGGCGGTGTTGCGTGGCGACACCGTGAAGGGGATGAAGCAGAAACAGAATGTACTGCTCAGTTGGAGCGGCGTTGGTACGGCCACCATGAAGTCGGCGCGTTTCGATCCCAGCACGTCGATGGCCGTGCCCAGGGATATGGTGCTCAGCGAGTACACGGCACCTCGCTTCAGTAAGGATGGCTCGCGCGTATTCGTGGGACTCAAGGAGCAGGAGCCACAGATTGCCGCCGCCGACTCGAACAAAGCCAACGTCGATGTCTGGCATTGGAAGGATGCGCAACCGCAATCCCAACAAATCGTGCAGGTCGCACAGCTGCGTCGGGCAACCATCCCCGCTGTCTATTTTCTTGAGACGGGGAAGCTCGTACGCCTGGGGAGCGACAGCATGCGCACTGTGACCATGGCCGCGAACTCGAACGTGGGCGTGGGTCGTGACGATGCCGCGTATCGTGGCGAAGTCGCGTGGGGCGCCAGCCGCGCCGACGTGTACACGGTTAATGCAACGAGCGGTACCCGCACGCTCATCGACAAAGGCTTGTCCCGCACATACGGCACGTCACCCGACTCGCGCTGGTTTTTGTATCTCAGGAACAAGCAGGTGCGGGCGTTCAATCTTGAGAGCGCGATGTCGGTGGTGCTGGACGCCTCACCGGTTCCAGGCAAGAGCTATGTGAACGAGGACGACGACCATGCCTACGAGAAGCCGTTGTGGGGCTCGGGCGGGTGGTCGAAAGACGGTAAGAGTGTTTTGCTTTACGACAAATTCGATGTGTGGCAGGTGCCGCTTGATGGGAGTCGTGCAAGTAATCTGACGCGAGGTGTGGGACGCGCGCAGTCGTTGCAGTTTCGGGTGGTTCGGCTTGACGCGCCCGCCGGTGGTCGCGGAGGCGGTGCGGCGGCTGGAGCAAGTGCCGATGACGACGGCATTGATCTGAGTAAGCCGCTCACGCTGTCCGCGTATGGAGACCGCACGAAGAAGTCGGGTTATTGGACCGTGAGTGCGAGCCAGGCGCCCACGCCCTTGGTGTGGGCGGACAAGAGTATCGGTGGCGTGGTCAAGGCGGACAGCGCCGATCGTCTGCTGTTCACGCAGCAGGATTACGCGGAGTTCCCCGACTACTGGGTGTCCAACAGCACGTTTGCCACGCCCCGGAAAATCAGCGACGCCAACCCGATAGTCGCCGAGTACTCCTGGGCCAGCAAGAAAGTGCTGATCGACTACACGACATCGAAGGGGAAAAAGCTGCAGGGGACGCTGATGCTGCCGCCGGACTATCAGCCCGGCAAGAAGTATCCCATGGTCGTCGAGTTCTACGAGATCATGTCCAACACGCACAACGTCTTCGCGACGCCATCGTATAACAACAGCGTGCAACTGGCCACGTACGCCAGCAACGGCTATCTCGTATTCCAGCCGGACATTGTCTACGAGATCGGCAAGCCCGGTTCATCGGCCGTCGATTGCATGACCGCCGCCGTGAAGCAGGTGATCGCGCTGGGCTATGCCGACCCCAGGCGCATCGGGTTGCACGGACACAGCTGGAGCGGCTACCAGTCCTCGTACATCGTGACGCAGACGGACATGTTCGCGGCGGTGGTCACGGGTGCACCACCAACGAACCTCGTGAGTTTTTACAACGAACTGTATAAGAGTTCCGGCACGGTGCAGCAGGGCATCACCACGGTCGGTCAGGTGCGGATGGGCGCGAACGTCACACCATGGAATGCACATGATCTGTATGAAGATCAGTCACCGATCTTTCATGTGCGGAACATCAAGACGCCGCTCATGATTCTGCACGGCATGGAAGACGGTGCCGTGGACTACGTGGAAGGCTTGCAGTTCTTCAACGCGGCGCGACAGAATGGGAAACAGGTGATTCTCTTGTCGTACCCGGGCGAGGCGCACAATCTGACCAATCGCGACAACCAGAAGGACTTTACCACGCGCATGAAGCAGTTCTTCGATCACTACCTGATGGACAAGCCCGCACCCATGTGGCTGACAGAAGGAGTCGGTCAGGTGAAGAAGGGTGGCCCGCCGCGCTAGACCTGCTGGGCGGCCTGTCAGACGACAGGCCGCCCGCATCACTCACCGTCTACGATCTCGCCGTAGTCCACCAGCAACTCCTCGCCGACCACGATCTCGCGAAGCGCCTCGAAGTACTGCCCGTCATCGATCGACCGCACGTTCGGCGTGTCGGAATGATTCAGAAAGCACACCAGATCCATTTTCGTGAATCCGTGCTCGGGGACGAAGTAGTGCTGTTCATCGTACAGGCAATAGTTCTCCACCAAAAACCGGGCGTGCGCGGGCAGCGCATCCACATCGGCACGCGACACCTTGATCCACTGATCCGACGGAGAAGGCGCGCTGAACATTGCGCGACAGCCCTGAGGGATGGGCGCAATGGCGAACACACCGATGCCATCAACCGGCGAGGGTCGCAGCATGACATACGAGCTGCTGCGGAGTGTTGCAAGAAGCGGGTCCTGTTGCACAGTGCACCGTGACAGTATGAGGTGAAGCGGTGCCCTGCTCTGCGGCAGCGTGCGCTACTTTACGGCGCCCAGCACCGGCCAGTTCTTGTCCGCCTCGACAATGTTACCCGGAATGTCCTTGAACCACATCTGCTGCGTCTTCATATCCTTGTTGAGGTACAGTTTGCCGTCCTCAACTTTCCATGCATCGGGATCGATGTCAAATTTGCCGTTGTAGGCGACGCCCATGGCTTCAAAGTCGGCCGCGCCCTTGATGGGCTTCGCGGCGATAAAGTACGCCACGGCATCGAACCCCTTCATGGCTATACCTGGCGCGTCGACGTTCTGAATCTTGGCCGGCTTGGCCACGTTGTCGTGCTTCATACCGTCCTTCATCATAGAGCCCGCCTGCCGAACGCTGCGGACGCGCTGAGTGCGAGGGCGAGAGCTGCGGAGGACAATGTATCTCGTTGAGTCGGGCGTCTCGGCCCGCGCCTCTGGCGAGGGGCGCCGCGCTGAGGCATCATCCATGAGTCAGGACGCGTCCTGCCCTCGCCCTGCTCGACCTGTCCCCCCTCCCCCACGCCTGTGCGCCCCCTGCTCTCTTTGACGTTTCCACTGGCCGCGACCGTCGCCCTCGGCGCCTCGTTGCCCGCGGCGGCTTTGCAACCACCAGCGCGACCCGTCACACGCCGCGCCGTCACGGCTCCTGCGCTCGCACCCATCACCCTCGATTCCACGCTCACGCGCGGCATGCGCTGGCGCAACCTTGGCCCTGACCGCGGTGGCCGCTCTATCGCGTCCAGTGGCGTGAAAGGACAGCCCAAGGTCGCGTACTTCGGTGCGACCGGCGGCGGGTTGTGGAAGACCACGGACAGTGGTGAGACATGGGCGCCGATCACCGACGGCCAACTCACGAGCGCCTCGGTTGGTGCGGTTGCGGTGAGCGAGTCGAAGCCGGATGTGGTGTTCATCGGCATGGGGGAGTCGGCGATTCGCGGCAACATCATGCCCGGCGACGGGATTTATCGAAGCCTCGACGCCGGCAAGACGTGGAAGCACGTCGGCTTCAAAAACGTCGACGCAATTTCCAAGATTCGCATTCATCCCACGAACCCGGACATTGTGTTTGCGGCCGTGTTTGGCAAGTATAGCGTGCCGAGTGCGGAGCGCGGCGTGTTCAAGAGCACCGACGGTGGCACCTCGTGGAAGAAGGTGTTGTTCCGCGATGACAAGACCGGTGCCATCGATATCGCGATGGACCGCGTCAATCCGAACGTCATGTATGCCGCCATGTGGGAGGCGTACCGCAAAGAATACCAGATGTCGAGCGGTGGCCCTGGCAGCGGGCTGTTCAAGAGCACCGATGGCGGTGAGACGTGGACCGAGATCACGCGCAACAAGGGGATGCCGACTGGTCTCGTGGGGCGTATCGGCGTGGCGGTGACGGCCGCGAACTCGAACCGCGTGTACGCGCTGGTGGAGAACGAGAATGGCGGGCTGTTCAAGAGCGACGACGCAGGTGTGACGTGGGCATTGGTGAACAGCGATCGCAACATTCGCCAGCGCGCCTTCTACTACACGCACCTGTTTGCCGATCACAAGAACGCCGACGTGGTCTACATGGAGAATACGTCGCTCTTTCGTTCGGCCGACGGCGGCAAAACCATTGTGAGCGTCGGCAATGGCACGCACGGTGATCATCATGATCTGTGGATCGACCCCGATGATCCGACACACCTGGTCAACGCCAACGACGGCGGCGGTGCTGTGTCGTTTAACACCGGTGGAGCGTGGACCGCGCAGGATTTCCCGACGGAGCAGTTTTACCATGTGATCACCACGAAGCACGTGCCGTTCCATGTCTGTGGTTCACAGCAGGACAACTCGACATTGTGCGTGCCGTCCAACTGGAACGCGCCGACGGCCGGGTTTGGTCGCGGCGGTGGCGGCGGTGATGCGCCTCCGGCTGCCGCGGGCGCGTACCGCGATCCGACGGCGGGCGGCATGGCGGTATCGTACGTCGCCGGCGGCGGTGAGCCGGGCTACATCGCTCCTGATCCGCTCGATCCCGATGTTTTTTACTCGGGCACCAACAACGGCAGCTACGTTGACAAGTTCAACAGGCGCACCGGGCTGTCGCGCGAAGTCAATCCGTACCCATGGTTTTATTCCGGCGAACCGTCGAAAGAGATTCGCGAGCGGTGGCAATGGACATTCCCGATTCTCTTCTCGCCGCTGGATCCCAAGATGCTGTTTGTGTCGTCGCAGCGGTTGTGGCGCACGATGGACGGCGGGCGTACGTGGTTGCGGATGAGTGGCGACCTCACGCGTCACGCACCGGAAACGCAAGAGAAGTCGGGCGGTCCCATTACCGGCGACATGAACGGGCCGGAAGTGTATGGCACGATCTTCTCCGTTGGACCCTCGAAGCGCGATGTGAATGTGATCTGGACGGGCTCTGATGATGGACTCGTGCACGTCACACGTAACAGTGGCAAGACGTGGACCAACGTCACACCGAAAGACATGCCGGATTTCGGGCGCGTCAGCCAGATCGACGCGTCGGCATTCAATGCCGGTGCTGCGTACATCTCCGTCCGTCGACCGCTGCTTGGTGACCTCGCGCCGTACATTTTCAAAACCACCGACTACGGCGTAACGTGGACGAGGATCGTGTCGGGGATTCGTGAAGACGCGTACGTGCACGCCGTGCGCGAAGATCCGACGCGCAAGGGGCTGTTGTATGCGGCGACGCAACATGGTGTGTACATCTCCTACGACGACGGCGCGATGTGGCAAAACCTCGCGCTCAACATGCCTGACGTGCCAATCGCCGACCTCGTGGTGGAAGCCAACGAGTTGGTGATCGCCTCACATGGTCGCGGCTTCTGGATTCTCGACAACATCGGACCGCTGCGGCAGGCAACACCAACAATTCTTGCGGCAAACGCCCATCTCTACACGCCACCCGTCGCGCTGCGATCATCGCCCGGTGCTACGCTCACCTACTTTTTCAAGAGTGCTCCGCGCCGCGCCCTCCTGGAGATTCTTGACTCTACCGGCGCGGTCCTGCGCAAGTTCGAGGCGGACACCCTCACACCGGCACAGCGCGCTGCAATGCCCGCCGCTGGTGGTGGTCGACGTGGTGGTGGCAGCGTGCCGCTCCCGATCTCCGTGGGATTCAATCGCGTCACGTGGGATCTGCGTGGCGAGGGCATTCCCACCTTTCCGGGCATGGTTTTGTGGGGCGCCGGCACGGCCGGCCCCGCATTGCCACCGGGCACGTACACCGCTCGCCTGGTCGCCGACGGTGCCACGATGACGGCCCCGATCGTGGTGCAGCGAAACCCACGCCTGCCCGAATTCACCGACGCCGATCTTCGCGCACAGTACGCCTTCGGCAAGAAGGTGCGCGACAAGGCCACGGAATCGAACGAGGCGGTGATCGCGATTCGTCGCGTAAAAGCGCAGCTCGAAGATCGTCTCAAAAAGAGTGACGATGCCGCGCTCAAGAGCACTGGCGCCACGCTCAAGACCAATGCGTCGGGCGTTGAAGAAAACGTGTATCAGGTGAAGAATCAAAGCGGACAGGATCCGCTCAATTTCCCGATCAAGGTCAACAACCGACTGGCCAACCTGTTGTCGATGGCCGAGCGTGGCGACGGTCCGCCGGGCACGTACATGCCGGAAATCCTCGGCATTCTATCCACCGAACTGAAAGGCTACACCGACCGCTTGCAGACGGTGTGGAAGACTGATCTCGCAGCGGTCAACACGGAACTGGCGCGCTTGAAGTTGGCGCCGCTGGATCCGACCTGCGCAAAAGCCGAGGGATGTAGTGCGGTTCCGTGATTGATTTACTGCGCGCACGGTGGCACCGTCCTGCGGTGTCACCGTGCGAGGGCAGCAGCGAACATCGACCGAGCCGTCGGCCATGCCACCGAACGGGATCAAGCACGAACCGGCTCCGGGAGACAATTCATGAGCAGTTACGCGGTTGCATCGCTGGATCTCTTCGGATCGGGTACTACTGAAGAGTGGCGTCCTGTGGACAGTGACCTCGACTTCGTTGTGACGTTCCGCGCTCACCCGGCGAGCGGCCTTGCCGATCGATACCTCGGGCTCGCTCAAGACCTTGAGGAACTATTCGGTCGATCGGTCGACCTCATCACGCCCGCATCGATTCGTAATCCGTAATTTCTTTAGCGCGTAGAGGCAAGCCGACGTCGTATCTATGCAGAGTGACGTTCGGCAGTGCCTTCACGACGTCGCAGCGTCGGCCGTGACCATCCAACAGTTTTGCCTCGACAAAGCATTTCACAAGTACGACGATAACCTTGATGCCCCTACGCGTTCAGGACACTCGATGTGAAGAGTTACGCGACGATCAAACTTTCGCCGCAGTTCGTGCAAAAGTGCGAACCTGCCACATCGACCGGCGTACCGCATTCGCCGCAAGATCCCGCCAGGTAGCCACCGCAATCGGAGCAATACGTGGCATCCGGTTCCGGACGAGGACCACACGCATCGCAGACCCTCTGTGAATCCCTCGCACGCTGAATCGCCGCTTCGACTGGGTCGACGTCGACGTATCGCGCGCGCGGCGTGTCGGGTGTCGCACGCTCCACGCTACTCAACGCCGCTGCTGCTCGCATTTCGTCGAGCGCCAGTTGTGTATAGCGTGTCTTGAGATCGGCGTAGTCCGCGTCGGACAGCTTGCCCGTCTCACGATCAAACTCGATTTCGCGCAACGCCACGACCGCACTATCAGCCGGGATCTCCGCGTGGTCTCGCACCGTCCTGGCGGCGCGCCCGCGCGCGTCACGTGCGCGTGAGGTGTCAGGATGCTCACCATCACCAAGCAATGGCATGAGCACCGCTGACAATCCGACGAGCGCCAAAGCGGTGCCAACGGCAAGCGGAATCGCCCCGTCCGGGAGTGCGGCGATGGCGATCACCGGCTATCGTCCCGGAGCGCAGCCTCGAGCTGCGCCAATTCGTCGGCCGACGCACTGATCACTGGCGTATGCTCGGCAGCGCGTGCGGCGGCCGCCGCGTTCACGATCTCCGCTGCTGCGGCGTTCCGGCGCCAGCCACGGAGCATCGCGCCAATGGCCACCGCACCGACGCCGACGGCGGCGAAGGGCGCAAACCATGCGACCAGACTGAAGCCTTCCTTGCGCGGCGCCATGAGGATGAAATCGCCGTACGTTTGGCCGAGCGCCGCCATGATCTCGTCACCGCTATAGCCACCATCTACGAGCGCTTGCAGGTCACGGTGCACGGCCGGCGAGATACCGCAGGTGAAGTCGGTCGTTCGGCACGTGAACACGTCGAGCGTGCACGGACAAGGGCACGCCAGGTTGCGCTCGAACGTATTGAGCTGCTCTTCGTTCATCGAGCGCACGGCATCGAGCTTGGGTTCGCGACGCACCGGCTTGTACGAATCGGCCGTCATCTCGACGTTGCTGGCTGCCGACTGGGCGCCCGCCGACTGGGCGCCCGCCGACTGGGCGCTCGTCGGCTGTGCCGCCGAACCGAAGTCTTGCGCGACAAGCCGTCGCGAGAACGCGGCAGTCGTACCGACGAAAACCGCGAGCACGCCTCCGCCCGACCGCCGCAGGAACGCACGCCGACCAATTGTTTCGACTCCGTGCGAGTCGGCGGCGCCTACCCTCATACGCCCGCCAACGCCGGTTCGCGTGCGGCCGGCAGCTGCGTCACGTAGCCACTCTCGCGTTCGGCGCGCTGCGCTTGCGGCCACATCACCACGATACCACCAAACGCCATCATGATCCCACCAAACCAGACCCACCAAACCAGCGGGTTGAAGTTGATATGGACCGACGCAGTGTCCTTGTCGAGCGCACCGGCAAAGACGAGATACACATCCTGTTTCAGGGACTCGAGAATGCCCACTTCGGTCGACGCCTCAAACGTGGGCTCCCCGCGACTATCCACGTGCTGTCGCTTCTGGCTGGACAGCAGCCCCATCGACTTGCCGTCTTTCGTCACGGCAAACGTGACGGCCACCACCTTGCGGTTCAACTCTTCAAACTTGGAGATGCCCTGGCTGGTGAAGGCCCACTCGTGTCCGTACGCGTCAATCGCTTTCAGCGTCTCACCCGTTTTGATCGTCGCCGCAACGTCTTTCTTGAAGACCAGTCCGGCGAAGGCGCAAAAGAGCACCACCACACCGAAGTGCACGATGTACCCACCATAGCGACGGCGGTTGCGTCCAATCAGCCGGAGTGCGGCCGCAAAGAAGCCTTCGCTGTACATGCGACGGCGTGCGCCGATTCCCTTGGCGTACTCCTGCACGATGGTGCCCATCACAAAGCCGGCCAGTGTGTACGACACCAACGCGTACCATTCACGCATCCCAAGCGCGACCAGCACGATCAGCACCGTGATGCCCGCCGACACCGGGAAGATGAACTGCCTGCGCAAGTTCTCCACCGACGCACGCCGCCACGCGATGAGAGGGCCGATGCCGGTCAGCGCGAGCAACAAGAGACCCAGTGGCCCGTTGACGGTGTTAAAAAACGGCGGCCCCACGTTCATCTTTTCGCCCTTGACCGCTTCGGACAAAATGGGAAACAGCGTGCCCCACAGCGTCGCGAAACAAATCCCGACCAGGACCAGATTGTTGTACAAGAACGCCGCTTCGCGACTGACCATGCTTTCCAGTTCTGCCTTGGCCTCCATGTCGTTGAGCCGCGTGCTCACCAGAAAAACCGTGGCCGTCGTGGCGAAGATCAGGAATCCCAGAAACCAGTTGCCTACCGGCGACTGCGCAAACGCGTGCACACTTTCAATGATGCCGCTGCGCGTGATGAAGGTGCCCAGAATGGACAGCAGGAACGTGACAACGACCAGCGTCACGTTCCACTTGCGCAGCATGCCGCGCTTTTCCTGAATCATGATGCTGTGCAGGAACGCCGTTCCGGTCAGCCATGGAAGGAACGAGGAATTCTCCACCGCGTCCCACGCCCAGTACCCCGACCACCCAAGCTCGACGTACGCCCACCACATGCCCAGCACGATACCGATGGTCAGAAAAAACCACGACACCAGCGCCCATCGACGCACAGCACCCAGCCACTCGGTGTCCAGCTTGCGCGCGATCAGCGCGCCAATCGCAAACGCAAATGGCACCGCAGTGGCCACGAGCCCGAGGTACAACATGGGCGGATGAATCGCCATGCCGGGATTCTGCAGCTGCGGGTTCATACCGCGCCCGTCGACGGGCGTCCAATCAAGACGCTCGTACGGATTGGCCCCAAACGCCAACGTCATCAGGAAGAACAACGAGATGACACCGAGTGTGCCGGTCACCCACGGCATCAGCACGCGATTCGCGTTCCGATTGCTGGCGACGGCAATGGCCGCGTACATGGTGAGAATCAACGCCCAGAACAGCATCGATCCCGCCTGTCCCGCCCAGAAGGCAGTGAAGGTATAGATCTTTGGCAGATTGATACTGGTATACGACGCCACGAACTTGATGGAGAAGTCGTGCGAAAAAAGCGCCGTCCAAATCCCCAATGACGCGAGCAAGGTGAACGCGAAGGTTGCGTACATGGCGCGCTCGCCGCTCTTGATCAGATCCTGTCGCCCCTGCATGCCACCGGAGAACGACACGGTAGTCGTCCAGGCCGCCATGAGCAGTGCGACCCACAGCGATAACTCGCCGATCAGAATCATGAGCAGATCACGCGCGAGGTGCCGCGGCGCCCTTGTAGCCTGGGGTCTGCTGATACTTATCCGGCGCGTTTTCGTACCGTGACGCGCACTTGGCAAGAAGCGTAGTCGCCTGGAAGGTGCCGTTGGCATCAAGGCGCCCTTCGACCACCACATCGACGCCGTCGGTGAACGTGTCCGGCGCGATACCGCGATACACCACGTTATAGACCTGCGCGCCATCCGTCATCTTGAACGACAACGATGTTCCCGAGGGTTCGCGAACAATCGTGCCGCTCACCACGCGCGCGCCGACTTTGACACCCGTTTTCGCGAAGCGCGGATTATTCGACACCTTGGTGGCCAACTCAGTCGGCGTGAGGTAGTACTGCGCCGTTTCGTCGATAGAGCTGGCCATCAGATAGCCGGCGGTTCCCAGCACCATCACGCCGCCAACCAGAAACTTCACACGAGCTTTCACGGAAAATGCCCTCGGGTTATTGCTGATCCAACCTCGGATCCTTTCCTAAGTTAGCCGAGCGGAGGGGTCCCGTAAGGGGAGTGCGGTCGTCGACCCATCGCTTTTCGGGTGCCCCCTGAAAAGAGAAACACGACTACTCCGTGTCTCGTGCCCACGCGAGCGCGGCACGAACGGCGCGGCGCCATCCTTTGTGCGCCACGGTAGCCGCGAGCTGCCCCTCGCCCGGGACAAATCGGGTGAAGGTTCGGCTTGCCAAAAAATGCGCGCCGTCGCGCCAGACGCCGACCGCGATCCCTGCGAGGCCGGCCGCGCCAAGCGCGGTCGTCTCGATGATTTCCGGTCGCTCGACCGGGACCCCGAGCACGTCGGCCTGAAATTGCATCAGCCAGTTGTTGCTGGTGGCACCGCCATCAACGCGCAGCCGATCAAACGGAACGTTGCCGGCAGCACGCATCGTGCCGAGCACGTCGTTCGCGGAGAAGGCCATCGCTTCGAGGGCCGCGCGGACGAAGTGGGCACGCGTGCTGCCGCGCGTGATGCCGACGATCGTTCCACGCGCGTTGGGCTCCCAGTCCGGAGCGCCCAGTCCGGTCAAGGCAGGAACGAAATACACGCCATCATTGCCAGGCAGTGACTGCGCGACCGCCTCCGTTTCCGCTGCGGATGACACTACGCCCAATCCATCGCGCAGCCACTGCACCGCCGCACCCGCCACAAAAATGCTGGCCTCGAGTGCAAACATCGGTGCGCCGCGTTCATCGCACGCGATCGTGGTCAAGAGTCCGCGCCCTGATTCGGGCCGTTGTGTGCCGGTGTTGAGCAACAGGAACGCGCCCGTGCCATACGTGATCTTGGCACCGCCCGCCGTCCACCCGCCCTGCCCGAAGAGCGCCGCCTGTTGGTCGCCGGCCACGCCGGCAATAGGGACCGCATGTCCAAACGCCGAAGCCACCGTAGTACCAAAATCCGACGCTGACGCCTGCACGCGCGGCAGTAGTGCACGCGGCACGCCGAAGAGCGCGCACAATTCGTCGCTCCACGCGTGTGTTTCAAGATCGTACAACATGGTGCGCGACGCATTCGTATGATCGGTGGCGTGCACGGTGCCACCCGTCAGATGCCAGATCAGCCAACTGTCAATCGTGCCCGCCGCCAGTTCGCCGCGCAGTGCGCGATCGTGATTGCCGGGCAATGCCAGCAACCATTCCAGTTTCGACGCACTGAAATATGGGTCAGTCACCAGCCCGGTTCGCTCGGCGATCATCTGCGCCTGCGGTGCCAACTCGGCGCAGCGTGCGGTGGTGCGACGATCTTGCCAGACGATCGCGTTGTGCAATGCACGCCCCGTTGCTCGATCCCAGAGCACGATAGTCTCGCGTTGGTTCGTGATGCCCACGGCGACGGGCACGGTGCCCGCCTGCGCGATCGCTTCGCGCGCGGCGTCGAGTGTCCGCTCAAGAATCTCGTGCGGGTCATGCTCCACCCACCCGGGCTGCGGGAAGTGTTGCGTGATCTCGCGATAGCCGCGCCCAACAATCTTCCCCTCATGCGACACCATGAGGCAGGTGGAACCGGTCGTGCCTTGATCGATGGCCAATATGCAGGTCACAGCGAATGCACCTCAGGAAGGGGATACACGGGCGGCCGCGTTACGAGGCGCGCTCGGCGCCGCGTTAAGTCGCAAGAAACGGTGGCTCAACAAATCCTCGATCGGTGAGATACGCCGACACCAACGCGCGTGGCGTGACATCGAACGCCGGATTCCACACCAGCGCGCCCACAGGCAACTCCCCGAGTTCTTCAACGCCGCGGTGCTCGATTTCGATAGACGGTCCGTTCTCCGTTGCGCTATCGATCGTGCTCCATGGCGCCGCCACGTAAAAAGGCACGCCGTGCGCGCGCGCCGCCAGTGCAACCCCGTAGGTGCCGATCTTGTTGGCCACGTCACCATTGGCCGCTATGCGATCGGCGCCAACAATTACACAGTGTATTGTGCCCGAAGCCAGCAGCGACGCCGCTGCGCCATCGGGAAGCACGGTGACCAAGATGCCGGCCCGTTGCAACTCCCACGCGGTGAGTCGCGCCCCTTGTCGGAGCGGACGCGTTTCGTTGGCAAACACATGCACGCGCCGTCCTGCCGCGTGTGCCGAGTAGATGGGCGCCAAGGCGGTACCGATCCCCGCCGTGGCGAGCGCGCCGGCGTTGCAGTGCGTGAGCACGCGTGCGCCGTCGGGAATCAGTGACAGCCCATGTTGGCCAATGGCCGCACAACTCGCGATGTCTTCACGTAAAATCGTGTCGGCTTCGTCGTGCAGCGCTGCCAGCAATTGATTGTCGGTGTGTTGTGCGGCCCGCGTGAGCATGCGTGAGACGGCCCAGCCGAGGTTCACTGCCGTTGGCCGCGCGAGAGCTAACCGCGGCGCAAACTCGGCGAGCAACGGCCGTGCGCGCGCGCCGTCGGCCCCGCTTGCTCTTGTGAGTGCCACAGTCAATCCTATTGCCGCACCAACGCCGATGGCCGGTGCTCCGCGAATGGCGAGCGTGCGAATCGCGTCGATTACCTCGTCGAGGGTGCGTGCGAGAACAACGAGCTCGCGCGACGGGAGGGCGCGCTGATCGAGGTACTGGAGGGCCTGACGGTCTGGCGACCACGTGACGGCGGGGACTGGGAGCACGGCGGGAACATAGTGCGCGGATCGACTGCACGCGCTAAGAATGGAGGAGATTTGACGTTTAGCGAATCGAGAACCAATCCGAGGTAGCAGGGGAGCTCGCTGAACGACCCGTCCCCCGGCAATGACCGATCGACCGCGATGACCGGACACGCACGACTGAAATCGTCCACGACGGAGAACGCGCGAATCTTGCGCCCATCCTCCATCGCGTCGGAGACAACGTCCATGCTCCAACGGATGTTCACGCCAATGGGCATGCTCCGCAGCACACGCTCGACAGCGACTCGCTTTCGCGGGCGACGACGCACCGACAGACCGGCGTCGCGAGACACACGCTGTATGCGTTTCCGATTCACCGAGGGCGACGGCTTCGGCGTGACGTTGTCCGGGCGGACCTTCAAGCCCCGAAATATGAAAGAAATCCATCGACCGGAGCTGAGCGCGACGTCGAACGGATGCACTAGGCCAATCAGCCCATCCTCGCCTCATCGCCCGGCGCCCACATGCGCGAGCAGAGACGCCGATTGAACGCCATCATCTCCGCGTGATGATACACGGCCGTTGCCGGCGGTCGGTCCAGCGCGGCCGTAATCATCGCCGCCGCGATCTCGTCGACACTTATCGACCGATACTTAACGGGAGTTACGAACGAGAAGACCGGAAGCAGCTTCTCAAGCAGCCACGGCGTGTGTGGTGAGCCGATGATCATCGCCGGCCGAAAGATGCTCACGACGGCGGGCCCATTCGCCTTCACAGCCTCCTCCGCTTCGCCCTTCACCCGCGCGTAGCGCGCCATCCCCGCTGCGCCCGATCCGGACTCGGGGGCAGCAGGATCCGCCCCCACCGCCGACATGAACGCCAAATGCTGCACGCGCCCCGACGGCTGAAGGCCGCGCGCAAAGGCCGCGTTCAACTGCACGTCGACGGCGCGATGCTGGTTGATAGTGAGCTTGGCGGTGCCAGCGCCGATCCCCAGCACGCTGAACCCGACCACCTCGCCCGGCAGCGCACGAATGGCGTGTGCGGTAGCGTGCTCCAGTTCAACCGAGGCCATATCTGGCACGAGGGTCTCGCGCAGTTCGACGCCGACCTGTTGCGCCAGCGCGACTTGGTCTGGCAATGAACGACGCACCAGTGTCACGATCGGCGAGAACGCACGGGTGCGCATGAGTGCGGTGACCAGCGCGTTGCCGACGGAGCCGGAGGCGCCGAGGACCACAGCGGCCGGTGTCTGCGACATGCTCGCGCGGTGATTCGGAATCACGCCCACGGTCCGCCTGGAGCCCAAGTTCCCTCGGTCGCCGAACCGTGGGCGAGATCGAGAAAGAGCGGCATGGCCGAATCGGCGATGACGTGGATGGCGCTCGTCAGATCGACGTCAGCCGACGATCGGACCATTCGGCGGTTGAATGCGTCCCACTGCGCCTGTTTACCGGGAAGCGCCGCAAAGGCCGGTGTGAATGCGATCGGCAGGTGCGCCGGCACGTCAATGGAACGCCGCGCAAACGTGTTCCCAAATCGCCTCGCGCAGCGATTCCGCGTCCGTTGCCCCGAACGCAGGGAGATCCGCATCACACCACCAACTCGGCAGGCGCGTGCCACGCGCTCGAGATCGACCATCTTGAAGCGACGATCCCGCCACGCTTTGCGGCGCGCTTCATCAGCCACATCGACGCCGACGCGGTTTCGTGCTTTGAGCAGATCCGCGAGCGTTTTGGCCACGCTATACACGCGCACGCGTTGCGACCCGGCGGCGACGTACCCGGATCTCCGACAGAGGGCGAGGAATTGATTCCATGCGAGGGCCATGTGTTAAAATGTACGCAGCTTTCAACAAGTGTAAACGTTACTCCACTCTCGCCGCAAAATGATGAATGCAGGGCGGAAGTCGCTTCGCCTTCGAACAGCCTGAGATGGCCTCCGCTCCCCTCCTCCACATACTCATGGATTCTCCTCGACTCGGATCCCCGCGTCGAGTACTGGATAGACTCAAGCGTTGGGTTAACTATCCATGCCAACCGTTGTTCGCACTCGAAAGCTCCGCATCAAGGTCTTTGGACCTCCCCGCGAGCATCCGCCTCCGCACGTGCACGTGTATCCGAGTGAACACCACAAACCTGCGTTTCGAGAGGCATGGGAGGAGATCCATGGCACGACATCGCCTGAGTGACGCACAAAGTCTCCAGCAGATTCCGGCCGCACGAGCAAGGGCCGCCCGGGAGCGTCGAACGGACCTGCGGGCAGCGCAGGCCCGCTACGTGCGCTCGTCACGGACGCTGCGCATTCAGCTCACCAATGGCGCAGCGCTGCTTCTTCCCGTCGCACTTATCCCATCGTTGGCGCGCGCAACGGATGGCGCGTTGGCGAAAGTGATGGTTGAGCCGTTTGGGATGCTCTTGCATTGGGAGCAGCTGGACGTAGACCTGAGCGTGGAGGGCATCGCGCAACTGGTGTTTGGTCCGCGCGTGCTGTTGCCGGCCGCCGACAGTGCGGGTGGCCGCACACGATCCGACGCCAAGGCCAAGGCCGCGCGCGACAACGGCAAGAAGGGTGGGCGACCGCGCACGGTATCTGCGAGATAGTAACGGTTTCGGATAATCGACGCACTTCGTGTCAAGCAATCTTCGATTCGGAGCCAACGGGGCATGAGTTCGTCGGTGGTACGCGATTGTCAAAACTGACGTTGGCAATTCAGCGGGTGGGAGTTCCCGAAGCAGATTTCGGGAACATCTGCGGTCATACCTCGCGCGCTCGTACGCCTCGGCGCTCGTCCCGCCGAAGCGTTGATCGAATGATCTAGCGCGCCGGGCGCGCCAACTGGGTATGCACGACAGGAAACACCGACGTGCGCAGGACACTTTCCAATCCAACTGCCAGCGGCGCCAGTGGACCATCACGACGCGCGCGCTCACCAGACTCGGCGGACATCGCTGCAGTCCAACGCGTAGGCATGTGTGCCTCAAGCGCGGCGCGCTGCGCATGGAATGCGTCGCGTGTGTCGTCAGCGCTTGCCGTGACGTTGTTCGACGAGCTGGCGCTGGCGGGGCACGCGTTCAGCAATGGCGTGAGAAGCGGCGACAGGCCACCGACGCGGAAGATCATCGCCTTGGCCGCGCCCTGAAATTCGCTGAACGCAAAGCCGAACTGACGGTAGCGCGCAATGTCTACAGCGAACGCCTTGATCGCCGCATTCGTCCCCGGCTTCCAGAGCGTGTTGAAGTTGGGCGACAGCTCATCCCATGTCTGCGAGAATACCGCGCCGCCGTCGAACGACAGCGCGACCGCGCCGCTGGCCGTGATCACATGTGGTGTGCGCACCCAGACAAAGAAGGACCCTGTCGAGCCGCAGCTGACTACCAGTTCGGAGTAATCAAGGGTGCCCGAACGATTGGCAATGGTGATGTCCGCTTCCAGCACGGCAAACTGCGTCGTGCCGGAGGTGAAGGCCTCCCAGTCGTAGGCGACATAGTCGGAGGTCCACGCCACGCCGTCGACCACCACACGGATGGTGAAGGTGCCGACGCGCAGTGGGGTGAATACACCGCTCGGTATGAACACGCCACGCGAGTTGTCCGTCACGCTCCAGACGATCGGGCGACTCACCACCGATCCATCCGCGAGGCGCAGCGTGGCCGTGTAGGTGTAGCTGTCACCGACCTTCACGCGACCTGCGCCGGTGATCGTGACCGTGGCTACGGGCTGCAGCAGCACTGTGAGCGTGGCGGCACCACTTCGTCCTTCACTGGTGGCCACGATACTCGTTGTGCCGGCGGACAGCGCAGTGACTACACCAGTGCCCGTCACCGTGGCCACGGCGCTGTTCGACGAACTCCACGCAATCGCTCGGTCGTTCAGCACCGCGCCGTTGGCGTCGCGCAACGTGGCGGTGGCGCTGGTCAATGCGCTGATCGACAGCGACGATTGCGCGAGCGATACCGTGATCGCCGCGACCGGCGGCGGAACCACGGTGAGCAGTGCAGTACCGCTGCGTCCTTCGCTGGTGGCCGAGATCGTCGCCGAGCCCGCGGCTACCGCACTCACGGCACCGGCAGCGTCCACGGTGGCGATGTTCAGCGCGGATGAACTCCAGACAATGCTGCGCCCCGTGAGCGTCGTGCCATCGGCGCTGCGCACGACCGCACTCGCACCTGTGGTGGCGCCCGGAATCAGCTGTGTCGCGCCCAACGTGACGACCACCGTGGCCACCGTTGGTGGCGCGGTTGTGCCACCGTCTCCGCCGCCACAGGCGGCCATACCCGATACAAGTCCTGCACACACGCTGAACCGCACGGCCGTCTGCCGCATCATCCTGAACGTCATTGCTCCTCCATGGATTTCGGACGGCGCCTTCAGTGGGCCGTGCGCGCAACATGGGGAGAGGGTCTGACAGAGCCTCGGGTGGCGCTGTATCCGCATCATCCCGATCGTATCGGTATGTCGCCCGACTGGCTTCGTGTGAATCGGCATGGTAACGTAGAGGCATGCCCGTTGCCGCCCCGCGTCCGAAGGCTGCTCCGAGCACCGAGGTGCGCGACACACCCGCATATCCGGTGGCCGAGGCGGCGCGGTATCTGCGATTGCCGGCTGTGACGTTGCGCACGTGGATGCAAGGCGTCGAGACGCGCGCTGGCGGAATGACGGGCGAGATCGAGCGGACGGTAGCGTAGTCGCCATGCGCTCACGCGCGCCCCGTTCGCCGGGCTCTGTCAGACCCTCCGCATAGCCCGACGGCATGACCAACGAAGAGTTGGACGACTACACCGAAAGCCTGCTGGCCGGGTGACCAAGCCAAGTCTCCCCTGTAACAGCAGCTGTTGCTGGGCGCCGGGGCTTTTCAAATGGGGCACGACCATGCAACGAAATGGCAATGGCGCTCGGCGTCGTCAGCATTATGCTGTGTCCTCCACAACAAACACGAAAGGAGAGCGCTAGTATACATGGTCATATCTGGTCATATGGTCATATTGTAGTCATGGAAAAGCGCGTCAAGGTCGCTGAACTCAAGGCGCAGCTCAGCGCCCATCTCCGCACGGTACGTCGTGGTGGTACGCTCACGGTATGCGATCGCGATACCCCGGTGGCGCGCCTCGTGCCGTTTCGCGACAACAAAGAAGTTCTCGACGTGCGAAAGCCTACGCGCTCGCTGGCGGATGTCGCGGATCTGGATGCTTCGATCGTTCTGCCATTCTGTCCTACGGCGGTGAGACCATCGTTAAGCGAGCCGCTCCCGCCTGTGTAGGCATTGAGTCCTCCCCCCAGCGGCGTGATCAGCCCGCCAGTATACACGTGGGTAAATGCGCCAAAACCGGACGAACGGACGTTGTTGATGTCATAGCGCAGAATCGACTGTGCTTGTGTGCTTCCTGCCGCAAGCGAGATCATGGCGGCCGCGCGCAGGGCGGCCCGCACAAGGTGATGCGATGTTGATTTCATGGCGTGTTCCCTGATCTGGGGTAAGCGATGGCCGAGAGATGGCGGCACCCCAACAGCATAAGAACCGCGGTCCTTGGTCGCTGTGCCTCTCCAGTCGAGCTGTGCCGTGAGTCGAATCGCGTCCTTCAGACGAGGTCATCAGTTCCGCCCGACGCCATGCGAAGTGGCCCGCATGATGGTTCGTGCTCCGCGCGCGTTTTGCAGGTTGGCTACCATTTCACTCGCTAGATTCCGTCTGTCGGTGCAGCAGCGGCCCTTGCCGCGCTCCGCCCGTTCCCACTCCACCCCCTGCCCGCCTCGTCGATGTCCTACCAGTTTCTCACCTTTACCGTGTCCGATCGCATCGCTACGATCACGGTCAATCGACCCGACAAACTGAACGCACTCAACGACGCGACGATCGCCGAATTGGGGGTCGCGATCGACGAAGCCAACGCGCGCGACGATGTCGCCGGTGTACTGCTTACCGGAGCGGGGCGGGCGTTTGTGGCAGGTGCCGATATCTCCGAACTGGAGAGCCAGACACCGCTTGAAGCGACGCATCGGGCGCGCGTGGGCCAGCGCATCTTTCGCCGCTTCGAGACCAGCGCCAAACCCACGGTTGCGGCGCTCAACGGCTTTACGTTGGGCGGTGGCTGTGAGTTGGCGATGGCCTGTCATGTACGAATTGCGAGCGAATCCGCGAAGTTCGGTCAGCCGGAAGTCAAGCTTGGTATCGTGCCCGGCTATGGTGCCACGCAGCGGTTGCCGCGACTGATTGGCCGAGGTGCTGCACTCAAGTTACTGCTCACCGGCGAAATGATCGGCGCCGCCGAAGCGTTGCGACTCGGACTCGTTGATCAGGTCGTTGCGCCTGATCAACTCATCGAGCAGGCCACCACGCTGATGCGCACGATGATCGCCAACGCGCCGCTCGCGCTCGCCGGGTGCATCGAAGCGGTAAACCGTGGTGCGTCACTGTCGGTCGAGGAGGGGTGCACGATCGAGTCTGATCATTTTGGCATGCTCTCCAGCACAGCAGACATGCGCGAAGGCATGCACGCGTTCCTGGAGAAGCGTCCGCCTGTGTTTGTGGGTCACTAGCATCGCGCGCGCTCGACGCTACGGCACGGCACACCGTTCACGACGCGTCTAGCGTATGCTTACGCGGCTTGTCGCTCGCGACTTTCGCAACTTCGAGCAGCTGGACGTCGCGGTGCCTCCAAACGGCCTCGTGATCATTGGCGAAAACGGGCACGGCAAAACCAACCTGCTCGAGGCAGCGGCATATCTCTCGTTGCTGCGATCCATGCGCGGCGCACGCGATGTGGACATGATCCGTTTCGGGACGCCGGCCTTGCATGTGCGCGCCGAACTGTCCCCCGCCTCAGCGGTGCAGCAGGTGAGTGTGGGCTACGAACGCGCCACCAAACGCAAAAAGGCGACACTCGATGGCGTTGAGCAGGCGCGCCTGACCAATGCCTTGGGCGCGGTGCCCTCGGTCGGCTTCTCTCCAGCCGACGTCGCCCTCGTGGCCGGCAGCCCGGGCGAACGTCGTCGCTATCTGGATGTCGCACTCGCCTTGTCGTCTCCCACCTACCTTGTCGCACTCCAACAGTTTCGGGGCGCACTGCTACGACGGAATGCCGTGCTGCGGTTGGTCCATCGTGATGCGAGTCTCGCGCGATCATCGGCGCACGCCGAGCAGGTGAGTTTGTGGGAACCAGTGCTCGCCGAGCAGGGGGCAATGGTGACCGCCATGCGCGTGCAGTTCGTGGCTGGACACGCGGAGCGATTTGCGCAACTCGCTCGCGCCATCGGCGAGCGGCAGCCGGTCACGATGCGTTATGTGCCTACGAGCGTGAGCACCGATCGTACCGAACGCGCCCGCGGTGAGCGCGGCGGCGGTGAGCGCGGCGGCGGTGAGCGCGGCAGCGGTGAGCGCGGCGGCAGTGAACGCAGCGACGACCAGGAGCAATCGCTCACCGACCTGCGGTTGCGCTACGCGACACTCTACACGCAAGCGCTCGCGCAGCAGCGCAGCACCGAACTCCGTCGCGGCGCGACGCTGGTAGGCCCACACCGGGACGACCTTGGCCTGCTGCTGGGCGGCCGCGAGTTGCGCACCTTTGGGTCGGCAGGGCAACAACGCAGTGCGGCGATCGCCCTCCGCCTGCTGGAACTCGCTACACTGCGCGCGTCGCTGGGGCGCACCCCGTTATTGCTCATGGATGACCCGTTCGCCGAACTGGATCTCGGGCGCGCATCGCGTGTGTTGGCCCTGCTCGGCGACGCGGGCGTTGAGCAGGTGCTGCTGGCCGTGCCGCGTGTCGAAGATATTCCAGCGGAATTCACGCGTCTCGCGCGCGCGACAATGCACGACGGTGTGCTGACGTGAGGACTCGTGTCAGACGCTAAGAAGCGCGCACCCTCGACGGTTGGCGACGTGCTGGCCTCCGTTCTTCAGAAGGCCGGGCTGACCGATCGTGTCGCGCAGGCGAGCGTGTTTCCCGAATGGCCCCGGCTCGTTGGCGGTCTGATCGCCTCGGTGACCGAACCGGTTGCGCTTGGGCAAGACGGGACCCTGGTCGTGATGGTGACCACGCACGGGTGGATGCAGGAGCTTTCGTTACTGGAGCCCGAGCTGCTCAGGTCGCTGAATCGGGACCCGAAGCGGCCGCCGGTGACGAAGCTTCGGCTGATCCTGCGACGCGACTAAGTGTGGATCTGTAACCCGTTGTAAATCAATGACTTGCAAACACGACGCGCCGTTGCTTCCGGGGCTTACATTGGCTATATTTCAGGCTTGTGATTGCGACGCAGTCCGGGGGCGAACCAGCCTCGATGATTGTTCGTTGCTCGTGGATGTTTCTCCGCACGTTTTACCCCGCCCATGGCCAATAAGGACGCCAATCAGAACTCGCCAGACACTGGCTACGGTGCCGACAGCATCACGGTCCTCAAGGGACTGGAGGCTGTGCGCATGCGGCCCGGCATGTACATCGGCTCGACGTCAGCACGCGGTCTGCATCACTTAGTGTACGAAGTGGTGGACAACTCGATCGACGAAGCGTTGGCCGGATTCGCGAATCGCATCACCGTCACCATCCACCTCGACGATTCCATTTCCGTTGAAGATAACGGCCGTGGTATTCCCGTTGACGTGCATCGCACGGAAGGGCTGCCGGGCGTTGAGTTGGCCATGACGGTGCTGCATGCGGGCGGCAAGTTCGACAAGAATACGTATAAGGTTTCGGGCGGTTTGCACGGCGTCGGCGTGTCTGTGGTAAACGCGCTCTCCTCCGAACTCAAGGTGTGGGTGAAGCGCGACGGAAAGCACCACTACATGGATTTCCGCACCGGCATCACGCACACCAAGCTCAAAGTGCTGGGCAACGTGCCCGCCAAAGAGACGGGCACCAAGGTGTGGTTCAAGCCCGATGGTTCGATCTTCACCGAAACGCTGCGCTACGAGTGGGCCACACTGGCCAACCGTTTACGTGAGCTGGCGTATTTGAATAAGGGTGTGACAATCACCTTGCTGGACGAACGCGAGGGCGAGCAGCGCGAAGAGATGTTCTTCGCGCAAGGCGGCCTGCGTGAGTTTGTGGTGTACCTCAATAGCCACAAGAAGGCACTGCACCCTGACGTGGTGTACCTGGATACGGAAAAAGACGACATCGGCATCGAGATGGCGCTGCAGTACAACGACAGCTACGCCGACAACGTCTTCTCGTTCGTCAACAATATCAACACGCACGAAGGTGGCACCCACCTCACGGGGTTCAAGAGCGCGCTCACGTCGGTGATCAACAAGTACATCGCCGAATCGAGCAACCTGTCCAAGAAAGACAAAGAAGTCCGGTTGTCCGGCGACGATGTGAGAGAAGGGCTCACGGCGGTCTTGTCGGTGAAAGTGCGCGAGCCGCAGTTCGAAGGGCAAACCAAAACCAAGCTTGGCAACTCGGAAGTCGAAGGGGCGGTGCGCAGCGTGATGAACGAGCTGCTGCAGCAGTACCTGAGCGAGCATCCGAAAACAGCGAACATCGTGATCGAAAAGGCGATGTCTGCGGCGCGCGCACGCGAGGCTGCCCGAAAGGCGCGCGACCTGACACGCAAGAAGTCGGCGCTCGACGTGGCCAACCTGCCCGGGAAGCTGGCCGACTGCTCACTCTCCGACCCTACACTGTGTGAGATCTACCTGGTCGAGGGTGACTCCGCCGGCGGATCGGCCAAGCAAGGGCGCAAGCGCGATTTCCAGGCCATTTTGCCACTGCGCGGCAAGATCATCAACGTGGAGAAGGCGCGCATTGATAAGGTGCTGTCCAACGAAGAAATCAGGACAATTATCACCGCCATTGGCGCTGGTATCCGTGACGACTTCGATCTGGCCAAGGCGCGATACCACAAGATCATCATCATGACCGACGCCGATATCGACGGCGCGCATATTCGGACCCTGTTGCTCACCTTCTTCTTTCGTCAGATGCCGCAGCTCATCGACGCCGGCTTCATGTACATCGCGCAGCCGCCGCTGTACCGCGTTGCGAAGGGGAAAGAGGAGTTTTACGCGTACACCGAGAAAGAACGTGATGCCTACGCCGACCGGCTGGGCGGCGAAGGGAAGAGCAACATCATGGTGCAGCGCTACAAAGGTCTTGGTGAAATGAACCCGGACCAACTGTGGAAAACGACGATGGATCCGGAAACGCGGACGATGTTCCGCGTAACGATGGACGACGCCGTGCTGGCCGACCAGACGTTCCAGACGTTGATGGGCGATGAAGTGGAACCACGGCGCATGTTTATCGAAGCGAATGCGCGGTTCGTGACCAACCTCGACATCTAGTCCGCGTACGGCTCCGTGTACCGCGTGCGCAGCGGCGCAAGACACAAAAGACTCCGGCCAGGATACTGGCCGGAGTCTTTTTGCGTACCGATCGTGACAGCGACCGCTCGGCAGCTACCGTGCGAACGGATTGGCGAACTTCGGATCCGTGAGGAACGCGTTGTCGGTCAGCGTCCGCATGAACGCGACCAGTTGATTGCGTTGCGTCGCCGAGAGGTTGAGCCGCAGCGGCACGCCACCGGGCGCCCGCAGGCGATTGTCGAGGTTGGCATTGTTCTGCACACCCGCGTTGTAGAAGTCGACCACTTGCTCCAGGGTCTGGAATCGACCGTCATGCATGTATGGCGGGCGCACCGCCACGTTCTTGAGCGACGGGGCTTTAAAGCGGCCGCCACCGGCACCCACGTCTGTCAGCGTTGCGTCGAGACCCGTGTTGTGGACATCGTCGCTGATCATGGCGTTCGTGGCGTGGCAGCGCACGCAACCCGCCGGACCGTTGAAGAGGTTCTGGCCCGCGAGTTCGTCTGCCGAAAAGGTCGCCGGGAAATTCGGCGCCGCACCGCCGCCAAAGGCCTGATCGAACTTTGACGTGCCCGACACCAACGACCGCACAAACTGCGCCAGCGCACGACCGACGCGATCAGAGGTGATGTCGGCAGTGCCGAAGGCTGCTGTGAACAGGGCCGGATAGTACGGCGACGCCGAGAGCTTTGTCTGCATGGCCGCAAGCGTGAGCCCCATCTCGGTGGTGTCCTGGATCGGCTGCAACACCTGCGCTTCGAGGGTGGCGGCGCGCTCGTCCCAGAAGAAGCGACCACGCTGATAGAATCGCGCATTGGCAAGCCCCATGCTGTGTCGACCGGTCAGTCCGCCGACAAAGCCCCGACTGAGTTTTGCCGTATCACTGAAGGCAAACTGTTGCTGATGACACGTCGCGCACGACACCCGATCGTTGCGGGACAGGCGACGGTCGTAGAACAGCACGCGCCCCAGCGTCGCGCCGGCATTCGTGGTCACGTTCGCAATCGGCGTGTTATCGGTCGCGATTGCCGATCCACCCGGTCCACCCTGCACGCGATAGTGCGCAGGCAGCGGCGCACTCGCGTCGGAGTAGTTGAACGTCGTGGTCAACGTGGGCGGCACCAAGTCCGCGCCAAACATCACGACAGGGAACGCGTTTGATGCCGCGTTGCCGCTGGCGTCGGTGGCCACGATGGTTGCGGTCACGATACCAGGCAGCAGCGGCACACCGGTTATGCGCCCCTGCTGCGCGCTCAGTCCACTGCCAGCGGGTGTCAGCGACACCGTGTAGGTCATCGCGACACCGCTTCCACTTTGGAACGTGGCGCCGCTTCTGGTGGCATCGTAGTCGAACAGCTGCCCGACTGTAGCACCCTGCGCAGTGTTTGCCGACGCCACCACGATGGGCGCTGCACTGGCCACATTGATGGTGAAGGTGTGCGAGGCGCTGCGGCCCGTCCCATCGGTTGCGGTGAGCAGTACGGTAATCGTGCCCGGTGCAAGCGGAGCGCCGCTAATACGTCCAGACGCGGCCGAGAGTCCGCACAGGACGGGCGAGAACGCCACCGTATAGGTCAGACCGGTGCCGCGCGGGTCGGTGAACGTGGTGTTGTTGCGCGAGGCATCGAAGTTGAACGCCACACCCGCCGTCGCAGTTTGCATTGGAATCGACGTGACAACCGCAACGGGATCGCTGTTGGTGGTCGCAGGCGTGGTGGGATCTTGCGTGGCGTCGCTGCACGCGGCAGCAAACATGAATGCGGCGCGCCCGATGTACCGAACGACAACGCTACGCTTGAGACGTGGAGACGAACGATTGGTGTGCATGGCGAAGGATGCTGGCGTTGAGAAAGCAGAATGAGTGATGCGGCTTCATTCACCTTGCCTTCGTAACACGTGACCGCGGTCTACACCCTATGGGGGATGGCCGATGGCCAATGGCCCCACAAAAAGCGGTGACCGAGAGGGTCACCGCTGGTCTCACCGTTACGCCACCGGCAACCTTACGGCGTCCGTCGGTTGCCCTTGGCTTCGCGCGCGAGCTGGCGAGAGAAATTCACAGCGACCGTGATCAGCGCGCCGAACAGGCCCGTGAGTGCGATGTAGCAAATGGTCGCCACCGTTGGCTCCATGCCGCCATCCGGTCCCGGGGTCGACACCTTCATCAGCAGGGCATAGAGCCCTAGCAGTGGCAGCACGGCCGCAAGAAGTCCCACGCTGAGCAGGCGGGCGGATTTGGAGGAAAGCATCGAGGCAACTCGGGTCAGTGATTCGAAACGCACGGGAGGACCATCAAGCTACGCGGGTGATGGCAAAACGGGCAGTGGGCGGGTTGGGTTCCGGAGCCTGGAGCGTCTACTCCTCCCAACGCTCCACGCCAGACTCGGTGACCCGGTGTGAGATGAGCGGCAGTGGCGGCTCGGCGTCATCGGCTACGCGAATAGACGCGGCCAGCACCGCCATGCCAATGGCGACCCCGTCCTGATCCCGGGCAAAGATGGTGGCCAACGGCTCACCAACCCGCACAATATCGCCGGGCTTCGCCGTAATCACGTAGCCAACACTCGGGTCCACCACGTCGTCGACCCGTGTGCGGCCACCGCCAAGGCTGGTGATCCCTCGGCCGATCGCCTTGGGCTCAACCGCCGCAACGACGCCGTCACGAGGAGCAAGAAACAGTTCGCAGGCCGCCGCCTGTGGGAGCAGCGAGGGGTCGTCAAGAACGCGTGGGTCACCGCCCTGCGCTTCAATGATCTGCTGGAACTTCGCCGCGGCCTTGCCACTCGACATCGCGACTTCCATGCGCCGTCTGGCCTCATCGCGATCGGCCACGACGCCGCCAAGCAGCAGCATTTCCGCGCCCAGCGCATAGGTGACCTTCATGAGGTCGGCGGGCCCCTCTCCACGCAGCGCCATGATCGCTTCTTCTACTTCGAGCGCGTTGCCGCAGGCCCGTCCCAGCGGTCGGTCCATCGCGGTGATCAACGCAATCACCGGGCAGCCGTGATCCGCGCCAAGGTCGATCATCGTCCTGGCGAGCGCGAGTCCCTGATCGAGTTCGGGAATGAATGCGCCCGACCCCCGCTTGATGTCCAGGACAAGCCCTGTCAGCCCCTCGGCCAGCTTCTTCGACATGATGCTGGCGCTGATAAGCGGGATGCTCTCGACTGTTGCCGTCGCATCGCGTAGCGCGTAGAGCTTGCGGTCGGCCGGCGCGATCTCACGTGTTTGGCCAATCAGCGCGCAGCCCAACTGCTCAAGTTGTCGCGTCGCCTCGGCGAGACTCAAATCGGTACGAAACCCAGGGATCGATTCGAGCTTGTCGAGCGTACCACCAGTGTGACCCAGTCCTCGACCAGACATCATAGGCACCGCGACACCCAAACATGCTACCAACGGCGCGAGGATCAGCGAGACCTTGTCGCCGACGCCGCCCGTAGAATGCTTGTCGACGCGTTGCGCCGCGAGATGGGTGAGGTCGAGCGACGCACCGCTCGCCATCATGGCACTGGTGAGGGCACCAATCTCGTCGCGATCGAGTCCCTGAAAAAAGATCGCCATAGCCAGCGCCGACATCTGGTAATCCGGTACGTCGTCGGCGGCGTACCCCTGCATGAGCTGGCGCCATTCGGTGGGCGTGATTTTCCCTCCGTCGCGCTTCCGTTCGATCAGCGTGCGTGCGAGCATAGTAGTGGCATGGTGCAGCCAACCTATCACCGGCAGCACACGAACGCACGTCCCCGACATTTTCACTTCATGACGACTGTATGCTGACTCGAACCGCAGTGGGAACCTTCGGCTTGTTGCTATTGGTCTCCGTCACCGGGTGGGCGCAATCGCCGAGCGATGAGGTTGCTTCCGGAATACGAGAAAGCCTCGCGCGCAAGCCAACCCAAGCGCTGCAATACTTCGAGCGGGCCATTCTCGCCGAACCGCGCAACTACGTGGCGTTGTATCGTGCGGCCAGTGAGCTGGTGGATCTTGGCGAGTTCGAACGCAATGCCGAGACCCGCGCCGCGATGTACGCGCGTGCGACCGAGTACGCCAAGCGGGCCACGGTCGTGAATCCAAACGACGCCGAGGGGTTTTTCCATCTCTCGCGTGCCATCGGTCGTACCGCGCTGGCCCAAGGGCCGCGCGAGCGCACCAGGTTCGGGGTTGCCGTTCGTGAGAACGCACTGCGGGCGCTGGAGCTCTTGCCTCGACACCCGGGGGCGTTACACATCATGGGCGTCTGGAATGCAGAGATCATGCGCCTGAACGGCATCGCACGACTCGTGGCCAAGACCTTCCTTGGAGGAAAGGTTTTCGAGACCGCGAGCTGGGCCGAAGCTACACGGTACATGGAACAAGCCGTAGCCGTCGACCCGATGCGCCTGGTGCATCGGCTCGATCTGGCTCGGGTGTATCGTGATACCGGTCGCAAGGCCGATGCGCGGGAGGCGTACAAGGCGGCGACCGCCGCCTCGTATATAGACGCGAACGACGACAAGTACCACGTGGATGCGCAGAAAGAGCTGAAAGCCCTGGGATCGGGCTGAGCGAAGAACCCTTCAGCTTTGCTCTAGCAGCTCTCGGCCGCGTCGCATGCCGCGTTTCGCCAGGCGGCGTGCACGGCGCTCCGCGTCATCCCACGTGTCTACGAGCATGTCACCGCCCCGCGCATATACCCGTTTTGCGCCACTGCGCAGCACTTTGCGCGTATCACCCCCGCTGGAAGGCGCCAAGAGAAGCGCCGCACCGGCGCCCACCAGGGCACCAATCAGCAAGCCCACGCCAAAGCCCTGCGCTCGCGCTGAGCCATCGCTATTGAAGTTTCGCATCGGTTCTCCTGTGCATGTTGTTGACGGTACATTGAGCGCATGACTTCCGCGCCGACTCCATCGTTCGAGCGAGCCGCCGAGCTGCGTGCCGAGCTGCGTGCCGACGAGTTACGAACACAGCTCGCGCGCGCGCAGCATCAGTACTACGTCCTCGACCAGCCCGCACTGTCAGACACGGAATACGATCGACTGTTCCGTGAGCTCCATGCCCTCGAGGCACAATTCCCGCCCCTTCGCGTTCCCGACTCGCCGACACAACGCGTTGGCGCACCCGTGCAGTCGGGCTTCCAGTCGCACCGACATCTGGTGCGCATGCTCTCGCTTGACAACGCGTTTGACGACGACGAATTGCGAGCCTTTGAGCAGGCCATTGTCAGAGTGGTTGGCGAGGCGATTCACCGAACGGGATATACGGTGGAGTTGAAGATCGACGGGGCGGCGATCGCGTTGACGTACGAGCATGGGGTGTTGGTGACCGGGACGACCCGCGGCGATGGCACGGATGGGGAAAACGTGACCGTCAACCTGCGCACGGTGAAGGCGATTCCGCTGCGTTTGCAGGGCAGCGGACACCCGGCGCACATGGAGATCCGCGGTGAGCTGTACCTGCCCTTCGCCGGTTTTGAGCGCATGAACGAGGCCCGCGTGACCGCCGGCGAACCGGTGTTCGTGAATCCGCGGAACGCCGCGGCGGGATCGCTCCGCCAACTCGATCCTGCAGTCACCGCATCGCGACCACTGCATTTCTTCGGCTACGCCGCGGTGCTGCCCGATGGCAGCACGCCGGCGGCAACGCAGTGGGCGCTCCTGGAGCTACTTGCATCGTGGGGTATTGCGGTCGCCCCCCATCGACAACAGTGCGCCACGATTGATGAGGTGGCAGCGTGGGCGCACACGGTTGAGCATGTCACTCGCGCGGCGCTTGGCTTTGCCATTGACGGCGGCGTGGTGAAGGTGAACGACATGTCGTTGCAAGATGAGCTGGGCATACGCAACGATCGCACGCCGCGCTGGGCGATCGCGCGAAAGTTTGCGCCGGACATGGCGGAGACCATGCTCAATCGTATCGATATCAACGTGGGCCGTACGGGTGTGCTGACACCCTTCGCGGTCCTGGAGCCGGTGGACGTCGGTGGTGCCACCGTAACCTATGCGTCATTGCACAACGCCGATCAGATTGCCAGGAAAGACTTGCGGGAAGGCGATCGCGTGCAGGTGGTGCGCGCGGGCGATGTGATTCCGTATGTATTGGGTCCGGTGCCCGCGCACCGTTCGGGGCACGAAGTGCCCTGGCAGATGCCGTCGCACTGTCCGCGCTGCGCCACACCCACGGTGCGATACGGCGAGGATGTCGCCACCTACTGTCCGAACGTGACCTGTCCTGGGCGACAGTTGGAAGGGCTTGTGCATTTCGCTGCGAAAGACGCAATGGACATCGACGGCTTGTCGTACAAGCGCATTGAGCAGCTGCTGGCCGCCGGCCTCGTGCATGATGCGGCAGACTTGTATGACATCACCGTCGAACAATTGGTCGCCTTGGAGCGCTTTGCCGAGAAGAGCGCCGAGGTGCTGGTGTCGGCGATCCGCGCATCGCTGGCGCAGCCGCTTTCTCGCCTGCTGTTCGGCTTGGGCATTCGGCATGTCGGCGCGCAAGCCGCGCAGCTGCTTGCACGTCACTTCGGAACGCTCGATGCGTTGATTGTCGCGAGCGCCGCGGAGCTTGGCGCCGTACGGGGCATCGGCGACATCATCGCACAATCAGTCGCCGACTACGTGGCTGATCCTACTACACGTGCGCTGTTGGAGCGATTACGCGCGCGTGGTCTGACGCTCAGCGAACCGCGGGCGATCGTCGCGAATGGTCCATTCACGGGTGCGACGGTCGTGATTACCGGGACGCTGCCGGGTCTGTCACGTGGAGAAGCAACGGCCCTTGTTGAGCAGGCCGGCGGGCGCGTGACCAGCAGCGTGTCGAAGAAGACCACGTTCGTAGTGGCCGGTGACGAGGCCGGCAGTAAGTTGGACAAGGCCGTGGAATTGGGGGTTGAGGTGATCGACGGTGATGAACTGCGGCGCCGCGCTTCGCGATGAGGGGCAGTCACATTCCTCGGCGGGCAGCCTTGCCCGTCCCGCGTTTGGTCGAGACCGTCACAATGGATGACGGCCGTCCGGTCGTGCATTAGTCTTGACGTGACGGCCCTCTGCAGCGAGCGTCGTAACGGGTGATATCCATCACCTTAGCTTCATTCGTAGCCCTGCGCGCACCCAAGCGAGAACTTCAGTGACTTCAACGCTTTCGATCCCCAGCACTCGCACCGTCGCCGTGCCCGTCGACTTTTTCTCGGCGCTGCGTACGGCGGTCGAGTCGCCGGTATCGGCCGTGACGATCGACTCCATTCGCGATGCTGGCTATTACGCCGGCCAGGCGCTCTTCGACGCCTTTTCGTCGTGGTTGCAGGAGCATGGCGAGACGGCGCCCGATTCGTTGGACGACATCCGCTTCACGCAGTTGGTTGGCGACTTCTTCAGCGAGTATGGCTGGGGACAGATGCAATTTACCTCGCTCAGCGATGCCGTGATCGCGATCGACGCCGACGACTGGGGTGAGGCCGTGGGTCAGGGCAGCGGCTGCCATGTGACCACGGGACTTTTCGCAGGATTTTTCGGGAAGCTGGCGAGTGCGCCGATCGCTGTGCTCGAGGTCGAGTGCCGGGCGTCTGGCGACGACCGCTGCCGCTTCCTGCTTGGGTCGATCGACGTGATGGCGTATGTGCATGAAGCGATGGAACGCGGCATTCCGTACGACCGCGCGGCCACCAGCGCCTGAAGCACCCAGGGATCCGTCCTCGCCTTCGCGGCGAGGACGCCAGCACTACGCCCCCGGAATCATCCCCGCATATTTCGGGTTGGGCCTGAGTTCGTCGCCAACGAGAATCTCTCGATCCCACGGCAGCACGATCGCGCTCTCGGTCGCCAGCGCATGAAAATCGGGAGCGAACGCCCCTGTGCGAAAGCTGACTGCGGACTGCACTTCCTTGGCGCCCGCGTTCCCAATGGCACTGATCGCCAGACGCATCGTCGCCCCGGAGTCACACGTTTGGTCGACCACGAGCACGCGTTTGCCGCGAACGTCCGTCGGAACGGCGCCGAAAACCGACGGCGTGTCGCGCACCGTCGTGTCGCTCTGACGGCGCGACACCAGAATGGAGTGAAATGGTCGATCGAGAATAGCGGCCACAGCGGCGCCCGGGACGACACCGGCCGTTGCGATACCGACCACGATGTCGGGGAGCCACGCTCTGGCGACTTTGAGCGCTAAAGCGCGCGAGAGTTCACCAAAGAGCGGCCAGTCCACCAGCAAAACTCCTTTGGACGGATCCGGCGCGTAGTTCGATATCGAGGCCATGGTCTTCTCCAAAGAATGTGAGGATTCTGTGCGCGGGGTGTACGTTAACCTCACGTATCCCTGTCTTGTTGGGCAAGCGCCCGGTGAATAACTTTTCCGAACACGTCGTGACACAGTCTTTTTATCAACGCCGACCCGCCGCGAGCGCATGACTTGGTTGCGCCGCCTCCTGGGCGGTTCGTCCGGGCGCGAAAGCCGCCCCACAGACTTCCTGAAAGAAGCGCTCGACCTTGAGTCGCGCGGCGATTTCGCGAACGCCTTGACATCGTATCGCCTTGCGCTCCGCGAACGTCCAGACGACCTTCGCGTGCTCCAGAATATCGCGATTGCCTTCTCCAAAACCAGTCAGCCGGAAGAAGCCATCCGCACGTATCGTCGCGCGTTGCAGATCGCGCCCGACCTTGCCGGTGCGCACTACGGGCTCGCGTTTCTGCTCCTCAAACGGGGTGACACGGCGCATGCCGGCATGCACCTCGAAGCGTTTCTGGCACACAGCACCGATTCGGACGACGACGCCGTTCGATTCCGAGCCCACGCGAAACAGACGCTGGATCGGTTGAAAGGCACGCCGTTGTCTGAAGGGCCCGACGACGGCTCCGAAGATGGTGCGGCGAACGACGGTGGAGCGGGCTGAGGTGGGCCGCGTTCTCGCCATCGTCAGTCAGAAGGGCGGCGTCGGCAAGACGACCACGGCAGTCAATCTCGCAGCAGCATTCGCGCGCCGAGGACTCAAGACCCTTCTCGTCGACGCAGACCCGCAGGGCGCTGTGCGCTACGGGATTGGACTGCGCCGCGGGCACCCGACCATCGGCTTTGATGACTACATGCGCGGTGCATGCTCCCTGCGCGAAGTGATTCTCCCGACCAGCTTGCCGTGGCTTCGGGTGATCCTGGCGGGCTCCGTGTCCGAGCAAGCCGATCACTCGGCGTTTCAGCGGCGCATTGGCGAATCCACCGTCCTTGCCGAGTTGCTGGCGATCGCCCGCGAACGCTGTCACGTGGTGGTGGTCGACACGCCGCCGGGACTGGGGGCGGTAACCCGCCGCGTACTGGCCGCAAGCCAACACGCGGTCGTGCCGTTGCAATGCGAACCGCTGGCGCTGCAGACAACACCGCAGATTCTCCGTGCCATCCAGGATATGTTGCAAGAAAATCCGGCACTCACGCTCGAGGGCATTCTGCTCACGATGCACGAAGCGGGCAGCACGACCACGGAGCGGGTCACGCACTACGTGCGCGAGCATTTGCCCAGGCACCTTGTGTTTGACACGTACATTCCGCGTACCCCGGCCACATCGGACGCCTTTGCCGCCGGCCAACCGGTCGTGCTGCGCACGCCGGCCGATCCGGCGGCTCAGGCCTACGTCAATCTCGCCACGTTGCTCGCTGAGCGGTTGGCATAGTGCGCACCGCGTGGGCGGTGGGCCGCGCGCTGGCGGGAGTAGTGTTGTCAGCCTGCGCCGAAGTGGGGTCCGGTCCTGACGTACCCGCAGCCATCGAGTTTGCCGAGTTGCCGTCGCCGTCGGTCGTCATCGGCGACACACTCCGCAACGTTGCGGGGGCCGTGGCGCCCGTTCGGGCGACCGTGCGGAATTTGAATGGTGATGTGATTCCCGGTGCCGCCATCCGCTACCTGTACGCCGACTTTGGGCGCGATAGCGCCATCGCCATCGATTCCGTGACGGGCATCGTGCGTGCGGTGCGCGCGCTGGTGGGCGGATCCGAAGGACGGCTCGCTGCGCGAGTGGGTGCCTCGCTGCAGGTGCTGAAGCCGCTGGCGGTCGTCCCGCGACCGGACAGCGTCGATCGCACCGGTCAATCGGCGATTGCCACCTTCAGCACGACCCTCCCTGATACCGGGCGCTCCGGTGCCAACAGCAACAGTGCGCCGGCGCTGACGGTGGTGGTACGCAACATCGACTCCCTCACGAGCGTCGCCAGCGCTGTCCGAAGCTGGCCGGTCCGCTTCGAGTTGCTGACCCCGGCCAATCCCAACAACGACACGACGCAGGCCGCGTTTCTCGTCGACGATTCCGGGCGACCTTCAGTGCTCGACACCACCGATCTCTCGGGAGTCGCTGGCCGACGCGTACGGATCCGCGCCGCGCGACTTCCTGCCAGCGGAGACACCGCTTCGGTGGTTGTGCGGGCAATAGTGACGTACAAAGGGATCGCGCTCCGCGGCACGCCGTTCCAACTGACCCTTCCCGTCCGAAAAGCCGCGCCGACTACGCCGTAGCCCCTCGCGCCAAAGCTCGACGGTAACCAAGTTCCGCCAGTGACCAGAGCCTCTCTCTGGTCATCCCGCCTGCCAGGAGACTGCGATGACTTTTGTCGCGACGCCAAACCCCGCCTTGAACGACACGCTCGGTGGTATCCTCTCGCCAACGCGCTATGCGAATGGCGGGCCACGCCTGGCCTCCGGCACGATCAACGCGCTGTTCTTCGATGCGGTCGAACGACACCAGCGCGCCGACGCCGTTACCTCAAAGGTGAACGGTGTGTGGACGCCGATCAGCCATGCCACGATCCTGGAGCGGGTGCGCCGCGCCGCGTACGGCCTCGCGCAACTGGGCATCGTGGCCAATGATCGCGTTGGCATTCTCTCGGAGAATCGACCCGAGTGGCTGATGGCCGATTACGCGTGCCTCCTGTCGTCGATCACCGACGTGCCGATCTATCCGACGCTGCCCGCGGAGCAAATTCCCTATCTGCTGAACGACTCGGGCGCGAAGGCGATCTTTGTCTCGACTGCCGCGCAGGCACAGAAGATCGCCTCGATTCGCAGTCAGACACCCGCCCTGACGCATGTCATCGGGTTTGCGGCGACCGTCGCGGACGGATGCGACCTCACCTTCGCCGACCTTGAGCGCCTGGGAGCTGCGCAGGAGAGCGAAGAGCGCAATGCGCAGTTCAAACGGGACGCGCTCGCCGTCACGAGTGACCAGCTGCTGACGCTGATCTACACGTCAGGCACTACCGGCAATCCGAAAGGCGTCATGCTGACACACGATAACGTGCACAGCAACGTGATGGCGACGAAGACGTCGCTGCAGGTTGACACGCACGACGTTGCGCTCAGCTTTCTTCCACTCAGCCACATCTTCGCGCGGTCGGGTGACTACTTCCTGTTTGCCAACGGGGTGTCGATTGTCTATGCCGAATCGATCGACACGGTACCACTCAACATGAGTGAAGTACGCCCCACGCTGATGATGTCCGTGCCGCGACTCTACGAAAAGATCTACGCGCGCGTGCTCGAGAATGCCGTGTCGAGCGGGGGGCTCAAGAAGCACATTTTCTTCTGGGCGAAGCGTGTCGGTGAGCGGGCAGCGGACGAGACGTTCGCGGGGCGCACGCCAGGTGGCCTGCTGGCCCTCCAGGCGTCGCTGGCCGACCGACTGGTCTTCTCAAAGCTTCGCGCGCGCATGGGTGGACGCATGCGATTCTTTGTCTCGGGGGGCGCTCCGCTTTCTCCGGATATCGCCAAGTTCTTTTACAGCGCTGGATTGCCGATTCTTGAAGGGTACGGCCTGACGGAAACGTCACCGGTGATCACCTGCAACACCATTCAAAACTATCGGCTGGGCACGGTAGGCCGTCCCATTGCCGGCGTCGAAGTGTCGATCGCCAAGGATGGTGAAATCCTGACGCGTGGCCCGCATGTCATGAAAGGGTATTACAACAACCCTCAGGCTACGCGTGACGCGATTGATGACGGCGGCTGGTTTGCCACCGGCGACATCGGCGAGTTGCAGGACGGCTACCTTCGCATCACGGATCGCAAGAAGGACATCATCGTCACCGCCGGCGGCAAGAACATCGCCCCGCAGCCGATCGAGAGCAAGCTCAAGACGAACAAGTACGTAAGCCAAGCGGTGATGATCGGCGACAAGCGCAAGTTCCCGAGTGTGCTGATCTTGCCAAACTGGGATCAGCTCGACAAGTGGGCCGCCTCGCAGGGCATTGTGTGGACGGCGCGCTCGGAACTGCTGGCGATGCCGACCATTCATGCAAAGATGGAAAAGGAAGTCCAGCAAACGCTGACGGGCGTCGCACACTACGAGATGCCCAAGAAGGTGGCGCTGCTCGAACACGACTTCAGCATTGAACGGGGTGAGCTGACGCCGAAGCTGAGCGTCAAACGCCGGGTCATCGACAAGACGTACAAAGAACTGATCGATAGTCTGTACGTGGACGGCGGGGAGTAGCTGCCGATTACGCAGCCGCCGCGTCGCCGTTGACCTCAAGACGCGCGGCTTCGAGCGCTTGGCTGTACGGATGGGTGTACACGACTTTCCCGCGCGCGCCCGTTCGATTGGTCACCACGTTCTCCACCACGCGCCCGCCGTACATGACCACAATGCGGTCGCAGACCTGCTGCACGCGATCGAGGTCATGCGACACCAGGATCAGTCCGAAGTTGCGACGCGCTTGTTCGGCGCACAACAGCGACAGGACATGCTCCTGCAACATCACGTCCAGTCCACTCAGCGGCTCGTCCGCGACAATCAGCGACGGATCCGTCGCCAAGGCCCGGCAGATACCGACGCGGCGTTTTTCGCCACCGCTCAGCGCGTCTGGGTACTTGTCGACGTAGCTCGCCGGGAGACCAACCGTCTCAAGCTGCGCGATCACCTGCCCCATGCGTGAGGCTCGTGCACGTTCGCTCCCGTGCAGCGCGAATGCCCGCTCCAGTGATTCACCGATCGTGGACATCGGATTCAACACCGCATCAGGATCCTGAAAGATAAGGCGTACCTTCGCCCGAACGTGGGTTCGTACGTCCGATGGCGACATGGCACACACATCTCTTCCGTCAAGCAAGATCGTGCCCGCCGAGGGCGTCACAAGTCGAACGAGCATCCGCGCAACGGTGGTCTTTCCGGATCCACTCTCGCCAACGATGCCGAGGACTTCGCCTCGACGCAGCGTAAACGAGACATCGTCCACGGCCTGCACCGTGGCTGCTGCGGACTTCGCAGACCAGCGGGACCAGAAAGGTCGCGCCACGTCATACTGTTTCGACAATCCGCGCACGTCGAGCAGCGGTGTGTCAACTGTCACGCGAACTGCCCCCAGCAGGCCTGTGAACGCCCGGGCGACGCCACCTGCTCGGGCGGTGCCTTGGCAACACACTGTTGCTGCGTGGATGCCGGCAGCAGCGGGCGCAGTGCACAGCGCAAATGGTACGCGCAGCCCGTTGCGGCGCGGGTGAGCGGCGTCTTGTACAGTTCCGTCGAGATAGGATGTCCCGCCGCCCGTGTTCGCTGACTTGCGCGTAACGCGCGTGTATACGGATGCAGGTGCGCGTCGGGCAGCGTACGGAGCTGCACCGCAGAGATCCGTTCGACCACACGACCCGCGAACATGACCATCACGTCGTCCACCATGGAGTCTACCACAGCGAGGTCGTGCGAGATCAAGACCATGGCGTGCTGGCGTTCCTGCTGCGCGTGCCGAAGCGCTTCCAACACACGCGACTGATTGATCGTATCGAGTCCTGTCGTTGGCTCATCCGCAATCAGCAGTCGTGGCTGCATCGCCATCGTAATCGCGAGCAGCGCCCGTTGCGCTTCACCACCGCTCAGCTGGTGCGGATAAGCAGCAAGAACTCGCGACGCGTCGCGGAAGCCGAGCGCGTCGAGAAGATCGGTCGGACGTTGATTCGTGTTGCGGCGCTCGAGCACATCATGGAAATGCCGACCGATCGTCCAGTACGGAATGAGCGATCGCTTGGGATCCTGAAAGAGTATTGCCGCCTCGACGCCAAGGATCGGTGCAAGCCGTTGCTGATGCACACGGTTCCACCCGTCAACATCTTTTCCGCGCGGACCCACGAAACGCGGCAAATCGCTGAGGAGATCGACCGCTCCGAGCCGAGCGCTTCCGGCGACAACGCCGGGCGCTCCGTGCGACAGGCCGAAGATGCTGAAGAACGTCTGCGTCTTCCCACTCCCCGATTCACCCACGACGCCCAGCCGGTGTCCCGCATTGAGCGTGACGGACACGTCATCCACAGCGCGCACGGCACCTTGTGGCGACGCAAACCAGGTGGTCAGTCCATCAATCGAGAGGAGCGGCTGGGACATGCTTAGCGCGGTCTGGCCGACAGGGTCTGGACACCGCGCGACAGCAACAGGAAGGTGGCGATCAGGGTCAGGATCCCGAGCACGGCCGCCATCGCCTCGGCGCTGGATCCACCACCCACCACCGTCGCGCGCCCGCTCCGTAGCATGCTGCCGATGCTGACCGTAGTGCTGTCCAGCAATCCGACGTAGCTCAACGTGATGTCCATGAGCATGGCAAAGACCAACCCATTCGCGACGCGTTGCACAAGAAACGTGCGGGCGTTGCGCCAGACGATCTCATTCCACAGAATGGACCGATCGGGCATGCCGATCTCGCGCGCGGCATCGACGAACTCACGCGAACGAAACGACTCGACGCGCTCCATCACACCCAGCGCGACTTCCGGCGCCAGAATCAATCCTACCACGGTCGTCATGACCCAGCGATTCATATCTGATGCCGATGCGGCAATGAAGACGAGGAGCAGCCCGGGCACCGACTGCAGGGCCCAGACCCCGACCTGAAGCAGTCGACGCGCGACGCCTCCGTAGAAGCCCGCGAACGCGCCGATGAGCGTACCCCCAACGACACCGACGCACACCGTCAGCAGTGCTGGCAAGAGCACGCGCGATGCGGCGTGCAGCGCGTTTCGGAAAATGTCGTCGCCAAACCGATCGGCGCCCAGCCACAGGGACCGATCATCGACATAGAGCGTGATGCGCTGCTGGAGGATACTGTCAGCCACGAGCACGGCACTCAGCGTGATGTCAAAACGGCCCGTCTGTGTTGGTGTTCCGGATACCAGGCCAGTTTCGCTGTTGATCGTAAGAGAGGTGGGCTGCCCTTCCATTCGCCATTCCACCACTCGACCGGGGACGCTCGGCGCGTATCGATACGCCTCGCCCGCCCGTGCCACTGGCGGCATTGGAGCAGCGAATCGTGGCACGCGCGCTGGCGCACAGTCGCCATCAATACTTCCCACCAACGCGACGCAGACGTAGTCCGTACCATTGCGTGGCGAAAGCCACGAGCGCATCAACGCCGAGTGCGAGGGTTCTCGTGCGAAATCCTGACGGTTCTCGCTGCTGCGGTGTGAAGGCAGCACGACGTGCGCGCTGACCATTGCACACAGCAGCGTCAGCCCGAGCCACAGGGGCAGGCCGCCGCGGCGCCACCAGCGTGCGCTGCTGGCGGTGCGGGCGGACTGGAAGCCGGGCGACGAGACAGTGTGTATACTCATCCGCTTACTCGACGATCCACCAACCAGATCACGCTTCGTTGCGTGGCCCGAAAGCCCGCGCCGAATGCGATGAGCGCCATTGTTGCCGCCAACGCAACTTTTGGATCGGGGGTCGCGCGACCGAGCGACTGTCGGATGAGCGAACCGAGCCCAGGCAGATCGAAGATCAATTCCACCACGATCGCCCCACTCACCAGGAACATCGCGCGCCCCAGCACGGCGGTGGCGATGGGAGATACCAGACTCCGCGTCAGGTGTCCGCGCACGCCAAAGCCGCCCGCTCGGACGGTGCGCATGTACGGCTCGACCAACGTGTCCTTCGTGGCCGATTCGACACGCTGCACGAGGTCGGCGAGCATACGATCGCCACTCAGCAGCGCGACCACTGCAACGGCGGTGGTGAGGTACGGGTGCTTTGCGTCTCCGGGAATCACACCGAGCCCGCGTGCCAGCAGTACAAAGAGCAGCGTGCACCACACCAATACGGGAAGACTGGACGCGGCTTCGATGCACTGACGCGTCATCCGGACAACCCTCGATGACCCGGGCGTCGCCAACCGAATACCCAAGGGAACGGCGATCAGCACGCTGCCGATGGTCGCGAACAGGACCAGCAGGCCCGTGGTGAATGCCGCGCGGATGGTGCCGGGAAGAATCGCCCCGCGCGTAATTGGTGAGTCGCAAAAGCCGAGCGTCACGCCACTGGTGAGCAACTCCAGCGTACGCCGCGCCCACCCGAACCGGGCCGCATCCGGCACCAGTGGAGCGCAGGACCAACTGACCTCCTGCGCAGGCATGGCGAGTGTCCCGAGTGCGAACGACGTGACCAGGAGGGCAAGGAGCGCCACCAGCACGACATGCAGCATTTCCTGGGCAATCACCCGCATGCGCTACCTCGCGCGACCAAACACGTGAGCGCCCACGATGCGCTAGCGTCCGGTACGCGGGCGGAAGTACCACTGATTGGCGTACGTAAAAAAGTAGAACGAGTCTGTCGCGCCATCAGGGATAATCACGTCTGAGGTGTAGGCGAAGACGGTCTCCTCGTTCACCAGGAACACCGCCGGTACCGAGTCTCGCAGGACGCGCGCCAGTTGCTGCGTCAGCGCGAGCTTGCGCGGCGCATCCTCCGACTCTGCGACCTGATTGAGCAGACGATCCACTTGCGGACTGGCGTAGCGGAGGAAATTGTAGCCGCCCGGCTTGATGTTCTTCGAGTGAAAGTACGAAGACACATCATAGACGGGGTTGAACTCCAGGCGCACCACGGCGAGGTCCCAATCAGTGGTTTTGTCGTTGAACAGACTTTCCTGAAACTGATTGGGTGTTTTCGCAGTCAGCGTGACGCGCAGTCCAACAGCGGACAGCGCCTGCTGAATCGTTCTGGCAAGATCCGACTCGAGGCTCTTGGCTTCCAGATCTCCGGTCTTGTAGATCAGGCGAAGTGGACGACCGAGCGCACCGGCTTTTCGGATTTCGTTGCGTGCCGCGACGGTGTCAAACGGGAGCGGCTTGAGGCTCGCGTCCCAGTATGGTGAGCCCGGCGTAAACGGCCCCGGAAGGATCTCCCCGCGCCCAACGAACCAGTTACTCCGAATCTGTTCACGATTGATCGCCATGGCGATCGCACGACGCACGCGAGTATCCTGCAGAATCGAGCCCGCGTTCTGGCGGAGGGCGATCGCGTGCACCTTGTACGTTTCCAGTCGCGCGTTCTTGACACGCGGTCGGCTGGCTTCGACGCGTTTGAGTTGTTCATCGGGGACCTCGACAATCATGTTGACGTCGCCACCTGAACTCAGGAACGATTCGACCATGCTGCTCGGATCGGCAAACTGCCGCGAGCGAATCGTTTCGATCTTCGCGCGCGTGTCGTGATACAACGCATTCGCCACGAGCTCCAGATTCTTCTTTGGGTCGCCCACCTGCTTGTACGGTCCCGTCCCGACCGGATAGTAGGTCAGTGACTTGCTTGGATCGAGTGGCTCCAACGTCTGTGCCGCGAAGCGCGACGAGGGGATGATCAACTGTGTCAGGACCATCGACGGATCCGTGACGACCTCTTTGAACTCCACGAGCACCTGCAACGGCTTGATCGCTTTGACATCGGCGAGTAGCTCACCAACCGCGGCGCGCATGTTGCGGTTCTGCCCCTTGCTCAGGATGTACCGGTACGTGAACTCGACATCCGTCGCGCTGAAGCTCTTGCCATCGTGCCAGAGCACATTGGGTTTCAGATCTACGAGGAACGCACTCTTGGCGCCGCGTGACGGCGTGGTGCTTTTCGCACTGACCGCAAGCACCGGCTCGGCGGCATCATTCAGGAAGTTCCAGCGATAAAGCGGCTCGTACAGCAGCGCGAGAAAGCGATCGGTGGGGCCGTCGGTGACGGGTCCCCCATAGGGGTTCAGGCTTCCAATGGCCGGACGCTCTCCATAGGCCAGCTCCGTGCCGGGCGCACGCGTGATCGGCAGCGGCGCGCCCGCGACGGCGGCGACCGGCACCGCGGTGGGCAGCGGTGACGTCGATGGTGCGCGCGGTGGCGTGCGTACTCCGCCGCGCTGCGCAGAAAGCGGACCGCTGGCTACGAACGACACCGTGATCGCGCAGGCGAGCACGAGGCGGAGAGATCGGGCACGCTGCACGGACATCGTCGGTCTACACATCGGGGTTTTCCTCATTCATCGGATCATCAAAACTTCGCGTGGTGGCGGGACCGTCGGCGGTCATCGTCAACTGTTGCAGCTGGCGGAGCATGCCACCAACGATCGGCGCCGCGGATGCAACGTCGGCAAGGTCGGCACGGGAAAAACTGTATCGATCGCGAAAGCCGGGAAGACGACCGCGCCGATACTCGGCATGCGCGGCAAGCGCGAGCACCGACGGAGAGACAGCACTCAAACGGCTACCTTGACTCGCCGGACGGACCGCAGCAAGGACTTCTTCCGCATCGGCCAGCAAGTTGAATCGCAGCAGGGCACGAGCGAGATATGTCCCGCCGCTCGCACCGCCAACAAATCGCTCCAGACCGCGCTGTCGTTCGGCGCGAAGCTGCCGCACCACCGCAGCGGAATCCAGTCCAAGTCCGCTCTTGACGTCGGCCAGCACGTTGAGTCCGACGCCCGTCGCGGTACCCCACAGCTGCTCGGCACCTGCCTTATTGTTCTGCCGATACTCGGCCTCGCCAAGCAGGGGCGACAGTTGTTCGGCGCGCGTGCCACCGTTGTCGATCACCGGCTTCAAGACCGCCGACGCCTCGCGCACGCGACCGGCGCGCAACAACGCGAATCCTCGCCATGCATCGGTGTCACTCTTGCCACTCCCGATTCGTGCCGCCACGATGAAATCGGCGGCACCGAGCAAATACAGCGTGAGCGGATCGAAGAACTCGATGATCACGTCGCCGTCTCGCCCGCGTTGGGTTTCCGTGTAGTCGGCGAGCGGGCGCTGGCTCAGCTCCTGCTGCAAACGGGTGATTGCCGAGACATCTTCAGCAACGATCGCGCGCAGCAGGCTGCACTGCCGTTGCGCGCTTGCGCAGGCGGCGCCCTTGGGCGGACGACCAGCGCGCCACTCTACAAGGTCTTGCTGCCAACGCGTCGCGTGCGCGTTGGTCAGCGATGCCAACCACTCTGCGGCAAGGGGACGCAGCGGCAGGGGCGCACTGGCAACGGCCGCGCGGTAGGCGGTGGTCGCGTCGCGCAGATTGCCAGCCTCGTGGAGTGCGCGCGCCTTGAAGTAGCTCGCTGCTCCGAATCGGGGGCCGCCCGCCTTGGCCATACTATCCAGCATCATCGCGTGGTCGCGCACGATGATTCGCTGGAACTCATAGAGATCCAGGTACGCTTGACCACGCTGCAACAGCTGGTCGGCGAGCCGGGAAATCTGCGGTGACGTGGCATGTGGGACCGCCGCGATACCGCCGATCTCCGCGGTCACGACATCGATCGTTTTCCAATGATCGAAACGGGAGATTGTCTCTCGGGACTGCGCGGTCGCACGCATCGACCATCCGAGCAGCAACGAGGCAGCGAACACCGAACGTACGCCGAGGACACGGATGCCCCGGACGTGCGGCACGAGCAGCGCGAGCTGCGCAGCGTGGCGCGGAGGCATGTCGCGTTCCTCTAGCGGTTGTCGCGGTGGATGGCCGCGTCAACCACACCAACGAACCACGCAGCGCCGGCGGTGCCAACGCCCATCAGCATCATCTGCCGTTTGCTGACGAAATCGTTTGCGGCATCGACACGGGCAGAGGGCGTCGGCGCGGATTGCTGCAGCCCGGAGGCGTATCGCGTACCGGTAAAGCCGTAGACAAACATGCTGCCACCAAGCACGCCGGCCGCACCAAGCAACATGGCGCGCTTCGTGTGTCCTGCCGCGAGTTGCGACGCGCCGGGGAAGAGCACCGCCAAGCCGAGCGAGTTTCCGCGTCGACCGGCGGCGAGATACGCGTTTGAGGAGGGCAAACTCGGAACGGGCTCGCTCATGCGTGCGGTCGGCGTACTTGGCCGCATCACCGCATTGGGTGCCGGAACGTCGTTGCGGACAGGCGCGGCAATGGGCGCGGGTGCTTGCACGGCAGGCGGCGCGTTACCGCCGCCGACGAGTGGCGACGGTGGTGGCGATGCCGGAGCAACGGTCGGTGCGGCAGCCTGCGCGACAACGGTGCGCGCTAGTATCGGCGCCGCACCCGTGGCCCACCGGGCGGTCGAGTCGTCGTAGGTGCCAATCAGCTCTCCACCGCTGGCCACCGATGCGTAGCTGTAGCGCACAAAGCCGCGACTACTCGTTGCCGACACTTCGCGATGATTCACCGTGGAGAACGCCGCCGACAGCTGCACGCGCGAGCTGTTTCGGTCACGCATGGCCGTCCACGCATCAACCGAATGCACAAAGATCGGGTTGCCTGACGCATCATCGCGCTGCACATAGACCACCGCGAGACGGGCATCGGTGCCAACGTACATGCGGGTCCAACTGGGACCGCGCGTCGCGTTCGCCAGCACGCCGTCGGCAATGCGACGTGATTGGCCGCGAAGCAGTTCGCCACGAAGCATACGACCGGTGGTGGGCTGCACCTGCACTTCGGCAATCCCGATATCGAGCGCGTTGGCCCCGTCTGCCGTGCTCGCAGACCGATCGACGTAGTAGGCAACGAACTTGCCGTCAGGTGACCACGAGGGACGAATCGCATTCGCATCGAGGAGTTCTTCGGTCACGAGGATCGGTGCGCCGCGAACGGACGACAAGGCTGTGTCAATCGCCAGCACTTCGATGCCAAAGCGCCGTCCTCCGCGCTCACTGAGCTCCGACTGATAGGCAATCGCCGTTCCCTTGGGAGACCACGCAGGGAAGAGCACCCCGTTCCCTGCGGCGCTGATGCGGGTCGCAGGAACCGCCGGCTTCCCGCCCGCTCGGATCGTGCGATCGAGATTCCAGAACACATGCAACACGCTGCTATCGGACACGAACGCCAGATGGCGTCCGTCCGGCGACCATCGTGGATGACGCGCGCTTCCGATCGTCGAGAGGGCGATCGGCTCGCGCATCGAGAGCGCGCCATTCGCGTCGACGAAATTCACGAACAGTTTGACGGCGCCGCGATCGGAGGCAACATAGGCAAACCATTGCTGTCCGTCGGGAGCAACGGGACGCCAATCGGCATCTCCCGAAAAGATCGCGACGTCTTGCGAGCTCGCCAGGCCCGGCAATCCCACCAACCCTGCGGGCGCGGCCGAGGCGGACGTAGACGCTGAGAACGTGGCGCCATTCGACAACCGACGAATGAACAGCTCCTGACGATCGCCAGTGAGCGTTTCGAAGGCGACCAGATCAGGGTTGGCCGGATTGACCCGTGGATTGAACACGCGACCCGCACTCTGGGCGCCAAGCGTTGGCGCGAGAGCGACGAGCAGCAATGGACAGGATAGGCGAAGCATCGTTGCGTAGGTGCGCTTGGTCGTCATGTTCGTTCTCTCCCGTTCAGGGCTTGCTGTACTTTGTCACGTGGTCGCGCGCCGACTTGAGCGCTAAGGACACTTCTCGTGCGTACTCTGATGGAACGCCGCCGGTAGCTTGAATGCGATCGGCGCCCTTCAGGAACTCTTCGTATTCACCAAGGAACAGTTCGAGCTGATCCTTATTTCGCTCTGGCTGACGTGAGGCCTCGTAGTCCATACGGTCGCACGTCGCGGTGCCGTACTTCGACAGCAGCGTGACCGCCTGCCGTGCACCAGTACCAAGCGTGCCCATCAAGCCGGTCAGATCGCGGAACGCCTTCGTGCCGCGATCGAACTGTCCCATCTGACAGTAGACATGCCCTTCGAAGTAGGCGGCGCTCCACTCGCGCGGGCGGCTGGCTTTCACGAGTGCGATGGCATCCAACGCGCGTGTCCATTCGCGAAGTTCTATGCTGCATTGCGCCGTTCGCAATTGCGCCGTGACCCAATCGGTACCATCGGGGCCGTTCAAGTCCGTCGGACGTGGTACCGATGCGTAAAGGCGGACGGCCTCGCTGCATCCACTCCGGCTCGCGAACGCGCGATCCGCGCTGAGCAGCACCTCCGAACGCTCGCGCGCTGGACGTTGGGTACGCGATGTATCCACAGCCGCCGCGGGGCTGACCACAACGGGCGTCGCAAGTGTCGATGGCGTGGGTGTGCCTGACGCGTGCGAGGGCGCCATCGCAGTTGATGTGGCAGACGATGAAGCAATCGACGGGAGAGCCAAGCTTGCCGGACTCGGCGCTGGAGCGCTCGGTACGGGTTGGTTTCGGTCGGCTTCCAAGGCCGAGTGGTCGGAGCTACCAAGCGTATCGCTCGGCGCTGCCACCAGAACCATCATGGTGCCATCGACAACTGGCGGTGGGCTGTCCAGATCGATACCGCCCGCAAAGCGATCCGCCTGCTCACAGGCAATCAGCGCCAGCGAACAAGCGACGGATACCACCGTGCGCAGGACACGCAGCGGGACGATGAGAGCGCGGGACGATGCGCGTCGTGTGGAGTACCGCATCAGTCGCAGCACCGCGTGCCTTTCGGTCCTTTGCGAATGGTCACCGCTTTGTCGTCAAGCGAGAGCGTGGGCGGCCAGGGCGTCTCTTCGACCCCAATGAGGACCGAGGCTTTCACCGTCTTCCCCGCAATGACGTCCAGCGGCGACGTCCGACCGGTGATGCCGTCGGTCTTGGCCATCACGCGGTATCGACTGTCCACGACGCCATCGCGAATCTCCCAGTAGCCGAGGGAGTCGGTGAACACCTGATCGCTTGGTGGATCGGTCCACACCGTCGCCTTTCGCGCTGGCACCGTATCCGTGCCCGTGACCTTGTAGACGTATCCCCAGAGCGTCGTCGCGCGCGGTGCGGCCACCGTGCTCAGCGACACCGCTGCACGGCCGTCGTTGACAGCACGGCGGTGCGGAGCGCACGCCTGTGCCAGACCAGTGGTGAGCAGACCCAGCACACACAGGCACGACGCGCGGTGTGGGCTACCGTGGAAAGTGATCATCGGCGTGAAAGGTTGGCGATAGCAAGGTTGTCAAACTCCACACCCGTGGAGGCACTGCCGAAGATGCCAACGTGGCCGCTCGGCACGGACGGGAGCTTGTGCGACACGATGACTGCGGTGCCGTTTACGAAGAGGCTGAGTTCGTGTCGGACGATGATCAGATCGACGGCATTCATCCCTGCACGAATCGCCGGCGCAGCGGTTGGCGCGACGAGCAGCGCATCCCCGTCGGCACCCCGAATCGACACGGCAGCGTGTGAACGGGTCGACTGCATGAGGTGCACGAACGCATGTTCGCCGCTCATTGTGCGAAACACGATTCCCCCCTCGTGCGGCCCGGGGGCGCGATCAAACCAGACGTCAAAGTGGACCGCCATGTCACTTGTGGAGGCACGCCAGCCGTTCTGACCGTACGCGAGTGCGCTGGGCGCGAGCGACACACGGCCGTCGACAATGAGCAGTTTGGGATCTTGTGGTGACGCACTGAAGTCGTCCGCCGCGGCGGGCGAGCTGATCCCATACCCGGCCTTGAACATCTCGGCTTGCGCCTCAGATGCGAAGTACGTGGATACTGGCCGAGATGTTCTGACGGCGCCACCACGTCCGAGCGGCAGGGAGTCGCGACCGACGTACGCGGCAGCAAGTCCGACGAGCAGCAGCAGCCCAAGCGAAGGACCGACGCGTGATTGTTTCTTCGGCGCCGGCAACGGGACCGGCGTGGTCTTCACCGGTGCGGGTTTGCCCGACAGGGGAGCGGGCGTTGCCGTCGGCAGTCCGGCTGCGCTGTTCGTCGCCACCTCCGCGGCACCATCATGCCGCTCGGACGCCGCAGGTTTGACCGGCCGCGCGAATACGGGTGCGCTGGTTGTTGGCTCGGTGCGCGCGACGGCAGCGGCGAGCGGTGGCAAGTCCACCTGTTGCTTCGTCGGCAGCACTGCATTCGCGGGTGGGACGACGTCCGGCACGGACGTCGACGACGCCACCGAACGTTCGGCGGGCGCGCCGTGCTCCGGCGGCGCCCACGCGCGAGACGCGGCAGACGCATGCGGTGACGCAATCTCGATAAACTCGATATCGGCGATCGAGCTCACATCAGTCTGCGCATCAATGTACGGCGTGGACGTTTCCGCCACGGGCCACAAGGCGACCACGTTGGCAAAGACATCAGGAGAGTCTGCCGCAACCGGCGCGAGTCGCGACAACGCGTCCGAGAGGGACGGCCATCGGTCACTGGGTTGCACCGCCAGCATGCGCAGAATCAGCGCTTCGAAATCTGCGGGGCAGTCAGCGCGGGAATCACGAATCGGTGTTGGGTCACGATGGAGGAACAACGCTGGAACGCCCGTGCTCACTGGCGCATATGGCGGTTCGCCTGTGAGCAGCGTGTAGAGCACCTCGCCAAGCGCATACTGATCGGACTCCCACATCCGCTCGGGCACGGGCGCGTGTCCTGGTGACCCCGTCGCGTCGTCGCACGGTGGTTCAGCGCGATCGGCGCGGAACGCGAAGTCGGTGAGGACCGCTTCGCCATTTTCACGAATCCAGATCGTCTCTGGGCGAATGTCACCATGCACGATGTCGCGCGCTTGCAGATGGTCGAGCGCAGCGCCGAGTTGCGTGGCGAGCGTCCGCACCATGTCGACCGATGTGATGGACTGCCGCTGCATCTGTTCAGACAGCGGGGCGCCATCCAGATTCGCCAAGACGAGCAGGAAGGCTTCGTCGATCTGGCGCACGGCGTATACACTGTGCACGTGCCGGTGCTTCGCCGGAATCAAGGCCTTGGCTTCCTGCAGAAAGCGTTCGGCATGTTGCTCGTCATGAATGCGCCCCGGCGCGAGAATCTCGATCGCGACCGTTCTGTGCCGCATCAGATCGTCAACCTGATAGACGGTCGAGCGAGGCGAGCTCCGGACCTCACGAACCGGTTGGTACTCGTCAGCGAGGTTCATCCAGACGGACTCGTCGCGCAGCGATTCCTCGACTGAGACGTCGTCGAAGGCGCGTCGACGTTCCGGGCCGAAGCGGTCGTCGTCCGTCGAAGACGCAGCGGACGGAGTGCACGATGGGCACGTCACATCCCCGGACCCCAGTATCACGCCACAGGCATTGCAGGCCCGCTCTATGTTTTCGCCCCCGCAGGACGCGCACTGCTGCGCACCATCAACGAGTTCGTCACTGCAATTGCTGCACACACGGGCTACGTCTGCACTCATCGCGCATCTCCGACGGCGTTCGGCGTCTCGCAGCGAATCCCGGGATTCGATCATGCGCGACACTTGTGAATTGGCACACCGGAACGGGCGTTTCGTACAACCCAAACGGACCGAATACGGGGTGCAGCGTCACAAACAGCGTTGCGCTATCACGCTCCCGGCATTTCCGGGAGTCGTGGCGAGACCGCACAATGCTGCGAAGGGATGACGTCTTGAACGGCACCACCGTCACAGAGCGGTACGACGGTCAGCCTGGCGCGGGGGGCCGATGGCGTGCGCGCAGCGACACCAGGCTTCCGGCCGACGCCTCGACCTGCGCCACCCAGTTGTGTGCATCCCGTGCGAGCTCTCGAAGGCCGTGTGGGACGGGAGCGTCGGCTGGCGCGAGCACTCGGCCGCCAGCACGCACCACGAAGGCGGCCCGGTGCAGGAGTGGCACGTGTGTCACGTCGATAGCCATGCCGTGCATCGCACCGGAGCCAAAGGGTAGCGTCGCATCGACCGGCATGGTGAGACGATCCGTATCGCGGCCGTGCGTGGTGCCACTATTGGCATTCACGACAACGCAGTGCGCCCCGGTCACTTGCGTCAGCACTTTCGCACAGTCCGCACAATCTCCACACAGCACCACGCGCATGCCCGGTTCGCTCAACCCAAGCAATGCCGCCACGCGCAGCGGATCGGTCGGTGCACCAAGCGTGCTCGTCTCGCGTTCTGGGCGAACCACCGCGGCGTGACGTCCGCCCCCGAAGTGCACGACGCCATCGGTCATTGGGTACTCGGCGCCACAGACCGAGCAGCCGAGCAGCCCGTCAATAAGCCAATCACCGTCGCGTTCGAACGCGACGGTGATGAGTGGCGACGGTGCGTGTGATGCGGGGCAACACAGCTGTTCGACGGTCTCGACGCGCATCCCACAAATGTAGCCATGCCGTGCGCCGGTGCGGCTTTATCGACGCGCCAGTGCAACGATTTCTGCTAGATCGCGAAGCAGTAGAAGAGTCCGGCCCCGCCACTCGCCTTCAGGTTTTCCTGACTGCATCCGCGTGACGGATGCGCATTGTTCCACGAGGTGGGGTTGGTGCCGCCCCCCTGCCGATCGTGATGACCGACGGACGCCGCGCCGACCGCATTGCTGGTCCAGTTCTTACAGGTGCTGTCCGTCGTGTCTGCTGAGACGCGACCATCAAGGCCAACGCCAGAGAGAATGTCATGCGTGTTTGGTGTATCGCCTCGGCCGTTCACCGCAGCGCCCTTCTCTGTCAGGCTGTTCTCCTTCGAAAGCTTGTTGCTCTCGCTGTGCAGGTCGTCGACGCTCGTCGCGACAACGATCCCCTTCGCGTTCATCCACGGACCTTTACCAATCCGATCGCGGGCGTGCATGACGTTCTTGCCATCGACGGCCTGCTGCCCGAGATAGGCGTGCCACGTTTTGCCCGTGACGCCCGCCGCGGCAGCGAGCGCAGCACAGTGGCGGTCGGCACCGGGGAGCCCACCAAGGTTCGCCCCATCGCCAGGGCCGGCGCTGGTGAGGAAGAAGCTCATGGTTTGCACAGGAGCGTCGGCGCGTGAGACGGGGAGCAGCGAGGTAACGCCGACAGCGAGTGCGATTCGTAGCGAGATCATCGTGGATTCTCCGAAGCAGGAATGGATGTGGGTTTGGGCTTGAGATAGCGATCGTACCAACCAAGCAGTCGTGCGTGCCAATCCGTGAACTCCGTGGCATTCGTCATCGGAATCCCGTGTCCGCCATTGGTATAGTTCACCCACTCAACGGGCTTGCCCAGTCGACGCAGGGCAAAGTACATCTCGCGCGTGTTGATGGCGGGCACGTTATGATCTTCGCCGCCCGTCATCAACAGCAGAGGCGTCTTGATCCGATCGGCGAACATGACAGCACTGTGCTGCACGTACTTCTGCGGTTGCTCCCACATGGTTGCACCGATGCGATCCTGTGTCTTCTCCGCGGCATTGATATTGCGGACACCCAGGCGCGGTGAATCTGTATAGAAGGAAACAAGGTCGACTTTCCCCGAGACGTTGATCGCGGCCTTGAATCGGGTGGTTTGCGTGATCAACAGGTTGGTCGCATAGCCGCCGTAGCTGGTGCCGTGTACGCCAAGCCGCGCGCTATCGGCAATCCCCATCTCGATCAGCTTGTTCGCCGACGCCGTCACGCCTTTGAGCCACGCCTCGCCCGGATAGCCCGTTTCGAAGCTGACGGAGGGCTTCATGACGGCGTAGCCTTGACTGGCCAGGTAGGTCGTGGTGGCGTCAAAGGTGTCATCAAAAAAGTCTTCGTACACACTGAACACCGTGGGCAACCCACGGGACTGCCCAACGGGCAGCGTCAAGACGCCAAACTGATTCCGGCCGTCCGCATCGAGATACTCCACCAGCCTGGTTTGTGGAAGCGCGCGATCAGCCAGCTGCGGATTGGACGCTATGACGCGCTGGGGTGTGGTAAAACGACCGTCGGCCAACCAGAGGTCGGACGGCCGCCCGCCTTCACCAATCGTGACGGCGATCCGTGAGCCGTTCGGCGAGAGCCTGGGCGCACCGTACAAGCGGGCATCATGCACCAACGTGTCCGTCTCGCCAGTGCGCAGCGTGTGCAGAACGAGCGCCCGATCCCAGCTGGTGCGAGACACTCGGCTGAGCAACACGGCGCTCCCGTCCGCGCTCCAATCGGCGAGTGTGACGCGTGGACCGCGTACCGTGTCGGTCACCGCGCTGATCATTCTGCGCGATCCGTCCTCGACCTTGATGACATGCATCCCGGTGCGCGATGAGACGACGACCGCATCACCAGTCGGCGACATCCGCACCAACGTGAATCGCTCCTCGCGCGATGCGCTGGCGGAGTCGCGCGGCGCAGGCGCCGAGCGATCGCCGGTCGTGTTGGCTCCGCGAATAGCCGGCGCCGGGCCGATCAGCCGCTTCGGCGTTGTGTCGTTGAGCGAGGCGACATAGATCGCGCCATCGCGCGAGAATGCATATCGCTCACCATCGTCCGCTTGCGAGAGCACGATGCCACGCAACGACGGGAATACCACCCGGGCACTATCGGTGCCGCGCCGCATCACGAAGCGCGACTCATTTGTGGCGCCGCCCTCATAGTTGGTCTTGCTGTTCCGATCTTCACGCCAGCTCACCAGCTGTCCCGTGCGCGTGGCCGTCCACGATGTCAACTGCGTGGGCGAGACCAGCGTGTCAAGCTTTCCCGTGCCAGGCGCGAGGGCAACGATCAGCGCGCGATTGCCCAATCGTCGGAGTACGTCCCACGCCAGAAACGGTTCGGTGCCGACCTGCACTGAGATCGGGCCGCCCACCAGCGAATCGAATCGTGCGCGCACTTGCGGGAACCACTGCTGGTCTCGCAGCGCGAGTAACAGCCGTCCGTCATCAGTCCACGCGAGATCACTATTTTCCGCAAGGCGCGCACCACCAAGCGTCATGGTGCGGAGGCGCTTGCTCGCCACGTCCCATAGCAGGAGCTGCGGGATCGAATCGCGCGTGGCAATGGCGAGGCGATCGCCGCTGCGTGACCATGCGACTGTGCCAAGCGTTCGCGGCACGGGCAGGATCGGTGTGGTGTCGCCGGTCGCGCTGTTCATGAGCAGCAGTCGAGCCGGGGCTGGGCGGGAGTAGCTCGGGTCCCCATCGCGCGCGGCAACGAATCCCAGTCCGTCACTGCGACGTGACACACGGACCACGAGCCAGCGGCCGTCGGGCGAGTAATCGCCGACCGCGACCGAACGAATGTTGAGGAGATCGGAAGGCGTGAGCGCCGCAGGCTGCTGCGCGGCGGCCGGTTGCGCGACCGCGGGTTGCGCGAGCGTCAGACAGAGCAGCGGCGTGAGGCCGTGGGATCGCACGCGGGCGAGGGTTCGGTGGGTCATGGTGTCGATGCAAAGGGAGGACGGCCGAACAGAGCCGTTCCGTGAACTTGCATCGGTACGCTGCGTCGCGCGAGAGGCTGTGACCAGCGACCGAATTTTGCCTCCACCGCTCGCACGGCGCGCGTCAGGGGCAGCGCAGCGTTTCAGCTGCTGGAGAGGCGCAGTTCGTCGACGTTCACGTGTGCTGGCCGCGTCACGGCCCACAGTACGGCCTCGGCAACATCGGCCGAGCGTAACATTTGCGCCCGCTTCGGGAAACCGTGGCGGTTGTCCGGATCGATCGCGTCCCAGATGGACGTGTCGGTGGCAGCCGGGGAGATCAGCGTGCTCCGCAACTCCGATCCTCGCAATTCCTGCAGCAGCACTTCGTGCAGGGCCCGCTGTCCAAACTTCGTTGCACAATAGGCACCGTTGCCGGGGAACACGCTGCGGTCGGCGACCGAACCAATCGTGACCACATGCCCCACGCGCTTCGCCTTCATGACTGGAAGCAACGCACGCAGCAGGTAGAACGGCGCCACCAGATTGAGCCGCACCGTCTGTTCGAAGAGCGCCGGATCGGTTTCATCGAGCGCAGCGAGCGGGAAAAGCCCTGCGTTGTTCACCAGGATATCCGGCGCGCCCTCATCGATGCGCAAGTGCTCGGCGAGCGCGGCAACGCTTGCCATATCGCCAAGATCGCAGGGCATGGCATGTGCCATCGCGCCAATGTCATTCGCCACATCGTGGAGACCCTGCACCCCACGAGCTACCAGCGTCACGCGCGCACCGGCACCAGCCAGCGCCAGCGCAATCGCGCGGCCAATGCCGCGCGACGCGCCCGTGACCAACGCGTGGCGTCCGTCGAGAGCGATCAGAATCCCTCTGACCGATGATGCGCGAGTCGCAGGAACTCGCTGCGCGTTTTGGCATCGTCGCGGAACAAACCACGCAGTGATGAGGTGATGGTGCGCGAGCTTTGCTTCTCCACGCCTCGCATCATCATGCACAAGTGCACCGCCTCGATCACCACACCCACGCCACGGGGCTGTAACACGTCGTCGATGGCGTTGGCGATCTGCTCGCCTAGGCGCTCCTGGACCTGCAGGCGGCGGGCAAACACTTCAACAACGCGCGGCAGCTTGGAGAGCCCGACGATCTTGCCGTTCGGGATGTAGGCGATGTGTACCTTCCCAAAGAAGGGCAGCATATGGTGTTCGCACATCGAATACATCTCGATATCGCGCACCATCACCATGTTTTCATGCGCTTCTTTGAACAGTGCATCGCCGATCACCTCTCTGGCGTTCTGCTCGTAACCGCGGGTGAGCCACGCCATCGACTTGGCCACGCGGCTGGGGGTTTTGAGCAGTCCGTCTCGCTCGGGGTCTTCGCCAATGAGTTCGAGCTGACGACGGACGCCAGCCTCGAACTCTTTCATGCGCGCATCGGCAATGACGAGGTCATCTGAATCCAGTGACGCGAGTGCTGCGGCTGCGCTGCGCGCTGCAGGAATCGCCCGGATCAGCCCCTTACTCTCCTTCGTATTCGGCATAGTTGTGTTCAGTCTCCCAGAGGCGCAACCGCACGAGTTGCGCCGGCGCGACGGCGGGCGCGATCACGCGCCACATCGCCACAATGATGTTTTCCGTGGTCGGAATGATGCCGTGCATGTATGGCACATCGATATTGAAGTTGCGATGATCGGTCTGTTCGATCACCTCGCGTTCGACGATGTCACGCAGGAATCCCAGATCGATGACATACCCCGTCCGTTCGTCGATTGCCCCTTTGATGGACACGTCCAACGTGTAGTTGTGGCCGTGCCAGTTGGGGTTATTGCACTTGCCGAACAGGGCGGCGTTCTCCGCGTCGGAGAGGGCCGGGTTATGAATGCGGTGCGCCGCATTGAAGCGGAGGACGCGCGTGACGGTGACATGTGGCATACGGGGGAATAAACGCCGGCGCCGGGAGGGTGGTTCCGAAGAGATCTGGACCATCCATCGTACGTCCCGTGGGGGAAAAGCACAAACCCCCCGCAGCAGGCTGCGGGGGGTTTGTCTCGGAACGAAGAGGGGGTCTTGAAGCCCAAAGAATACTGATGAAGTCCTCACCGCGCTTTCGCCTTCCCCGCACTGGGGCATGACGTTCACACAGTCTGTCGGACCTCTCCTAAGGACTTATCGGCTCAAGAGGTAAGTCTCTTCGCCCCGAACAACCACGATACGACTATCTTACTGTGGGTGTAACATCCGCCGCAATTGGCACTTTCCTTCTTCTTCTGGGATCCCGTATGGATCGCTACATCGTTGCCGGTGTGATCATGCTGTTGGTGTGGGCTGGCGTGACGTTTACGACCGAAGCCCCGGGATGGATTCACTTGCTCTTGACGGCGGGTGTGTTTGCGGTGATCTGGGGCATTGTGGCGCGTGGGACGCCGAGCGGGCCGGAGAAGCGGTAAACAGCGCACGTCGTGTGGTCATGATAAATGTCACGGGCACGGCGCGATTTCCGCGCCGCGAGTTCAGACCGGTCGATGTTGCCTATTGACAAGTATCACCGTTCCCTGCATCGATCATCCAACCTTTAACTCGGGGAGGATCGAATGAACTTCGCAAGTCGCAAGTCGCAAGTCGCAAGTCGCAAGTCGCAAGTCGCAAGTCGCAAGTCGCAAGTCGCAAGTCGCAAGTCGCAAGTCGCA
>Ga0105049_10000132_pt1 | contig 73230 bp, 53 predicted proteins | sample MAT06_FD_78087 | JGI IMG/M metagenome (GOLD analysis project Ga0105049, IMG submission 78087) | Freshwater microbial communities from Lake Fryxell liftoff mats and glacier meltwater in Antarctica - MAT-06 | ecosystem: Environmental > Aquatic > Freshwater > Ice > Liftoff microbial mat | place...
CCGACACGCGCCCCGACACGCGCCCCGACACGCGCCCCGTTTTCCGGCCCACCGCGCAGCGCGACGGCTTCAGCAATGGCCGGCGGCTCGGTTGCGCCGCGAAGTACGCCGGGTGTCTCTCGCGAACTGGCCGCGTACCGCGCCGCACGCATTCGCGACGTGCGCTATCGCTTGCACATCGACGTGACGCGCCGCGACACCGCCTTGGGCCAGGTCACGGTGCAGTTCACGCAACCGCGGGCCGCCGATGCTGTGCTCGACTTCCGCGGACTGTCCGTCGCGAATGTGGTGGTGAATGGGCAGCGGCTGCCAGGCGATGTACGCACACTCTGGGATGGCGCGCACTTACGCATCCCTGCCTCGGCGACACGCGCGGGCCGCAATCGCATTGAGCTTGCCTTCGCAGCGCCGATCGCGCCCGCCGGGGCAAGCATCATTCGCGCCCGCGACGCAACCGACGGTGCGGACTATCTCTACACACTGCTCGTTCCATCCGACGCGAATCTGCTCTTCCCCTGCTTCGATCAGCCGGATCTGAAAGGGCGTGTCGCGCTGTCACTGACCACGCCACCTACCTGGCGCGCCCTCGCCAACGGGGCCGCGGTGCGGCGTGACTCAACTAACGCCGGCGTTACGTATGGGTTCGCCGAGTCGCAGCCGTTGAGCACGTATCTCATTGCGTTTGCGGCGGGGCCGTGGAGCAGCGTCACGCGGGAGATGGCAATTGCGCCAGGTGCGCCTCCCGTGCCGATCAGCCTCTGGTCTCGGCGCTCCCGGACGAGCGAAGTGGAAAGCGATACGCTCATTGCCATGAATGCGCGCGCACTCAACTGGCTTGGCGAGTGGTTTGGTGTGCCCTACCCCTTCGGGAAGTTCGATTTCCTACTCGCGCCGGCGTTTCCCTTTGGCGGGATGGAGCACCCGGGCGCGGTGTTCTACAACGAAGAGAGCTTCATTTACCGCGAGCGCCCAACCATGGCCCAGTTGCTGGGTCGTCAGGCCACGACGTTTCACGAGGTCGCGCATCAATGGTTCGGCGACTACGTGACCATGCGTTGGTTCGACGACCTGTGGCTCAAGGAGGGGTTTGCGACGTACATGGCGGCCAAGATGCAGGCTTCGCTCGAACCCAAGTCGAATGCGTGGAAGACGTTCTATCTGCGCAACAAGCCAGTCGCGTATGGCACCGATGCAACGGCGGGCACGACGCCCGTGTGGCAGTCGCTCGCCAATCTCGATCAGGCCAAGAGCAACTACGGGCCGATCGTCTACAACAAGGCGCCGAGTATCCTGCGTCAACTCGACTACCTGGTTGGCGAACGCGCATTTCAAGCAGGGTTGCAGGAGTTTCTGCGCTCACATGCGTACGCGAACGCGACGTGGCGCGATCTGCTGCACTCAATAGGCAAGGCGTCAGGGCGCGATCTGACGCGGTGGGGATCCAAGTGGATTCTGCGCCCGGGAATGCCGATCGTCGAACAGCAGTTGACGGTGAGCAACGGCAAGGTCGAACGGCTCGCCTTGGTACAACGTCCGGCACAACCCGGGCTCTCCGGGCGCGGCGCATGGCCGCTCAAGATGCAGCTAGTGATGTACTACGACGACGGCAGCGCGCCCGTGCGACTGCCCGTGTTCCTCGCGCGCGACACGACGATTGTGACGAGCGCGATCGGCAAACGCGCGCCGGCATTTGTCTTTGCCAATGACGGCGACTTCGGCTACGCACTCGTTCTCCCGGACACGGCGAGCGTGCGCTGGCTTGAGCAGCACATTGGCTCCGTGAAGGATGACTTCCAGCGTGCGATGCTTTGGGGGGCATTGTGGGACCTGGTGCGTGAGGCGCGCCTTTCGCCAACCCGTTACGCATCCATCGCGCTGCGCGAACTGCCGACGGAACGCGACGAGCAGATTGCCGGCACGCTCGTTGGCCGCATCACGACGGCACTCACGCGTTATACCGATCGCGGTGCCGCTGATTCGATACGCACGCGTGCAGAGTCGGTGTTTCTGGCTGGCGCGGCCGACACGTCGCTCTCGTACGGACAGCGCAAGTCGCAACTCGCTGCGGTAATCGGGCTCGCCCGCGATGAACCGGCACTCGCGCGACTCGATGGCTGGCTGGAGGCCAATGTCGCCGTCGGCTTGCCGCTCCGTCCGCCCACTCGCTGGTCCATCGTCACGCGCCTCGTGGCCCGCAACGCGCCAACCGCGGACGCTCGACTGTTGGCCGAAGCCAAGCGCGATTCGACGAGCGAGGGGAAACGTCAGGCATTCGTCGCACAAGCGGCACGTCCGACTACGTCCAACAAACAGGAGTACTTCACCCGCTGGTTTGGCGATCAGGAGCTCAATGAGGAGTGGGTGACCACGAGTCTGCGCGCGTTCCATGACCCCGACCGCGACACGCTGACGCGTCGCTACCTCGTGCCGGCGCTGGATACGCTGCCGTGGATCCAGCAGAACCGCAGGATCTTTTTCCTTGGCAGCTGGCTGGGGGCGACGATCGGCGGCCAGAGCACGGCGGAGGCACTCGCCGACATCGATCAATGGCTGACGTCGCATCCAGCGCTCGCGTCCGATTTGCGTCAGAAAATTCTGCAGTCACGCGATGAGTTGGAACGGACGGTCGCGATACGGCGGGCGTTTGCTCGCGGCGCGATGTAGTACAAGGCCGGCAGCCTTCCCGCGCTGTCGATACGGCCGAATGCAGCACCGGCGTACCACACGAACTGCTCGTGTGATACGCCGGCGTGATACACAGGCTATTCAGTTACGGACAGCCCGGGCCGCGAAGGTTGGTTGGCTGCGTGTTGCGGAAGAAGCACTCCGCCTGCGGGACCGGCATCACCGAGACGCGAAAGTGCGACGGCAGATCGAGCGGAAGTGAGTTCAACCGCCCATACCGCCGCACATCGAACCAACGGTGCCCTTCGAACAGCAAAGAGTAGCGCCGCTCGTACAGCAACGCCGTGATCGCCGCGTCCGCACTTGGCAGACTCACGATCGCGGGGAGGTTGCCGGCCGCTTGGCGCACGAGGTTGAGGTCGGGCACGGCAGCCGAGAAGTTGCCGAGGCCGATATTGGCTTCCGCACGAAGCAGAATCAATTCTTCGTTGCGGATGATCGGCAACGGCGTGTTTTGGTCAGGGTATAAAGAGAACGCCACGTCAGTGGGAATGCCGAGGTTTGTGCCTGGCGCCGTGCGAGCCGGCGAGATGACGCGGATCTTCGCGGCGATTCGGGCATCCGGCGAACCGTTTGCTTGCAGTTGCGCATTGGGTCGGATGCTTGGGTGCGCCAGCACATCGGGGTTCACGGTGTTGTTGAGCGCGTTGAGCGCGTCGCCGGACGCCGTGGAGTACTGGTGGTATACCCCGCGACGCAGGTCCGCACCGCCGGCTGCATTGATGAAGCTCTCACCGACCGCCGTTAGAGCTGCCGTATAGCACGTGTTGCCGCACCCAAGCGTTCCGCGATACACCAGCATGCGTGCCGCCAGCGCCCGGTTGAACTGCCGGAACGTGGCCGGCGTCGTGAAGCCGGTAAAGCCACCCGGCAACACAAACGGAAACGCCGCAGCCCCCGCCGTCTGCAGCTGTTGATTGCCGAGATCGAGCGTGGCGGAGATGAACCGATACACCGAGTCTCGGCTGACAAACGGCTGCGCCGAATTGCCCTCGAGATCGATCGCCGTTGGCGCTCCGAGTGTGTCGCGCGTTGCGACGACATAGAACAGATCAAGCGCACGCAGTGTGTTGGCGTAGCCGCGGATAGCGCTTTTCTCACCGTCCGTCAGGAACGCCGCTCCATCCGCAATCCCGATGAGATTCAGCGCGTTACGAATGTTGCGGAAGCGCGGGTCCCACTGGCCGTTGGTAAAGCCGGAGTTGTCGAGCGGAAATACGGTCAGAAAGAGCGACGTGTTGCGTGGCTCCGAGCCCGTGTACTGGTAGGACTCACGACCAAAAATCCCGACATTGCTGATCAGGCCAGACATGCCGCCACGCTGTTCGGCGAGCATGCCGCTGGCCAGGTTCTGCAGCAGCGCGCGATCGGACGGACCGACTGCGGGATCGTTGAAGCTGGGAATCGCCAGTCGATCAGCGTTGCACCCAGCGAGCACAACCGAAAGCGAGACCAGTGCTACGACGCGACCAATCATTCGAACGCCCGTTTCAGGATACAGAGATGTTGGGGTCATGGCTTAGAACCCCAGGTCGATGGCGAAGAAGATCTGCCGACTTGGCGGATAGGTGGCCAGATCGACGAAACGACCAACGCTGTTGTTGCCGAAGTTGCTGACTTCGGGGTCCATGCCCCAGTAGGGAGTCCAGACGGCGAGATTGCGTCCAACCAAGCTTATGCGGGCATCACCAGCCCGATTGCCGTACAGACGGCGCAGCAACGTACGCGGCACGGTGTACGACAGCGCCACTTCGCGGAGCTTCACGAACGAGCCGTCCTGGACGATGACGCGCGCGTCCTGCCCGCCGTTCCACTTCTGCCACCGATAGGCACCAAGACCCGCGGTAGCGGATGTGTCGACCAGCGCGGGCCGACCACCGGTAACGATCACGCAATCCTGGCGGGCCAGTGTGGCTCCGCGGCAGGGCGAGGGGGCGTCATGATCGCGAGCATTGCGGTACTGATCGAAGACGTTCTGTCCGACATTCGACACGTCGCCGCCCTTGCGCCAGTCGACCTGCACTCCCAGCGTGAAATTGCCGACGCTGTACGTGTTCGTGAAAAACATTTCGTAGTCCGGTGTTCCTTCCCCAATGATCGTGTCGCGCACGAACACCGTATCGCGACCGCCGATCTGCGTGAACACTGGCCGATTACCCCACATCGCGGTGGTGGACACGCCCTGTGCGAGGCGAGGACGGCCATAGGCTGCGCCAAAGCCAACGAACGGTGGGAACGGATTCACGTTTTCCGCGCGATCGACCGTGTTGCGAATGCGCTGGAAGCTGGTGCGGGACACCCAGGTGAACCCCTTCCGCTGGACAGGCACTACGTTGACCGCAACTTCATGCCCGTTGTTCCGGAGCTGGCCAACGTTGTCGAACTGGGAGGTCACGCCCGAGCTGTTGGGCAGGTTGCGCTGCAACAGCGCGTCCCGCACCCTCGCGTCAAAGTAGGTGTACTCGAGGGAAAGGCGACGCCCGAAGCCCTGCAGGTCGAATCCATACTCGACCTCTTCCTTCAATTCGGGTTTGATCGCCGGGTTGCCGAGGGTGCTGGCCGTACCAAGACCGTTCACGCCGTTGATCAGGCCAGCGCCAGCGAGCGTGAGAAACCGCTGCCCGTACAACGGGCGATTGCCGGTCTGTCCCCACGACGCGCGCAACTTGAATTCATCGACCGTCGGAAGCGGCGCGACAAAACGATACGATCCCTGCACGGACGGGAACACAAAGTACTTCGCCACGTCGCCGTTGTTGCTGGACCGGTCGCCACGAACGGCAGCTGCGATGTACAGCTTTTCGTCAAAGCCAAGGAATTCCTCGCGACCGAACCACGCCTGGTCCCGCTGAAGCTCGCGACTCTGGAACGTCAGCTGCTGCCCCTGATTCACGTTGGGAATGCCGGGCACGAGGCCGAGGGCACGCACGCGTGTGGCATCGAGCCCCTGCTCTTCTTGTGTGACACCGGCGCTGGTTGTCAGGCGGAAGGGCAATGACTGCGGGCTGTACTCCCACGTTCCCTTCAGCACCTGATTCAACTGACGACTGGTTGCGAGCGACTGCACCGCCGTACCCAGCAAACCGTCGCTGGCTTCGTATTGCAGCCCATTCGGGCTGTACAGCTGGTTGTCCTGCGTGAACCGGTCCACGCCCAACAGATAGCTGAATCGCACCTTGTTGGCCGCGCTTTCGATCAGCTGGTAGTTGAGCTCTGCTGCCCCGACCAATCGGTCGTTGGCCTCGGTGTTTTTGACGAGCGCCAGGGTCTGGAACGGATTGGACGCGTTGATCGGGTTGGCGTTGCCGCCAAATCGATTCAACACGAAGTTGCCCTGCGCGTCTTTCGCGTCGAGCATATAAAAACTCGGGGTTGCACCGAACACATACAGCGGGCTGGTCACCGGGGTGTTGGAGTTACCGCTGATGCCGCGCCTGGAGATGCTGCGGGTGTAGCCAAGATCCAGACGGGCCGAGAGCCGCGAGTTGATCGTCTGATCGATGTTGATGCGTGCGTTGTCGCGAACGGCGTCGGTGTTGACCGCGATACCGTTATCGAACTTGCGACCGAGCGATGCGAGATAGCGCGTGGACTCGCTGCCGCCCGTGACCTGCACACCGGTCTCCCACGAGAGATCACGACGCCCGTACAGCTGGCGGGTGAAGTCGTTGAACGGGATCTGTCCGCCGTTGGCCGTCATAGCCGCCGCCAACTGCTCGCGTGCGATCGCGGCGTTTGACGCCAGCGACGCCGCAGCAATCGCGCTGGCGGTGTCCTGAAAGCGCCGTTGGCCAACTCCACGGAGGAGCGACCATTCACCCGCGCGCTGCGTCAGGCTCCAGCGAGGTTGTCCGGCTTTGCCTCGTTTGGTGGTAATGAGTACCACGCCGTTGGTGGCGCGCGACCCGTACAGCGCCGATGCCGCGGCTCCCTTGAGAATCTGCAGGTCCTCAATCTCGTTGGGATTGATATCGGCCAGGCGATTGGTCCGGTTGTCCTGAACGCTGGCGATGTTGGCGCCAAAACCGGCGGCGCGCGAAATCGAATTTTGCCCGCCCGCAATAGAGGCATTGGACATGATGACCCCATCGATCACAAACAGCGGCTCGCCATTTCCGAGAATCGACGTGACCCCGCGCACCTGAATCTGCCCACCGCCGCCGGGTGCGCCACTGTTCATGTTGATACGCGCGCCCACCACTTTACCCTGCAGCGCCTGCTCCACGGTCATCGCCGGAACGCGATTCAGCTCTTCGGCCGTGACCTGCACGGTGGCCGTGGCGGCATTCTTTTTATCGAGCGTTCCCTGTTGCGCCGTGGTCAGCACGGCGTCCAGTTGCAAGGCGTCCTTCGCCAGTGTGATATCGACGTTGGCCTGATTGGCGGCCACCGTGATCGTCTGAGGGCGATAGCCTAGCCGACGTACACGCAGCGCCACGATCCCATTAGGGACAGTGAGCACAAAGGCGCCTTCGGCGTTGCTCAACGCACCAGCGGGGGCACCGACGATCTGCACGGTGACGCTCGCCAGCGGCGAATTACTACCTTCCTCAACAACCTTTCCAGTAACGCGACGCTGCGCTGCGGCCTGAGAGGCCACAGCGAATGACATCGCGACAACCATTGCGACGATTCGGGGGACGTGCACTCTGAAACGCTCCAGTAGAGGGGGCGAGCTGACAAAAACACAGCGGAACCGAGCAACGACCGCCTCAGCGAGGGCAGGCCGTGCGGAGAGATTCACAGCGTGCTACTCTGTGGCAAAATTGAAACAAAGTCAATTCTGCGACAGAACAGTAACGAAGAGTAACAACAGCGAATTATTTTTCGTCACAGTTGATTGCAGCGCCTGCCGCGTCACGCTACGACTCGCCTACACTCGCAGCCTCCGATGCCCACAACCGCACCCCTCGATCCGTCCCGTCGCCGCTTCAGCCGGTCCCGCCGTCGGTCACAGGCACTGACGCTTGCTCTTGCGACGGCCTGTGTCACGCCGGCGTTCGTACCGGCGCAGACTCCGACCCGGGCCGACAGCGCCGCGGTGCTTTCAGCCGCCCAGACCCTGCTGCGGAGCATCAACACCCGCGACACGTCCCTCGCGAGTCCCCTGCTCCTTCCCGGCGGGATATTCGTCAGCATCCGACAAGGCGCGGGCAGTTCGACACCACGCGTGCAGACCCATGCCGAGTTCCTGTCGTCACTGCCCACGGGCAAGGGCCAGTATCTCGAACGGATTTGGTCGCCGCGCACCACGATCGAGGGGACCCTCGCCGAGGTCCGGGCGCCATACGACTTCCATGTGGATGGAAAGTTCTCGCACTGCGGCGTTGACGTGTTCACCCTCGTGAAAGCGACCAGCGGCTGGCTGATTGCGGCGACGTCTTACACGGTCCAGCAAACCGGATGCGCGCCAAGCCCGCTTGGCCCGCCAAAGTAGGCACGGGCGGGTCGGTGCCTCACCCGTCTTCCCAACTCACCGCATCACCGACGTTGATCTCGCCGTCGTCGAGTACAATGGCGAACGCACCGCCGCCCCAGTTCGGACGCATGGCCGCCTGTAATCCGTCCTGTACTTCGTCCATCTGATGACAGGGTTTCGTCTCACCGGCGATCTGCAGGCGCACCGCACCGATGCACAGCACCCTACCGCGCGACTCGGCGAGTGCGATGCCGCGCACCAGCAGATTCGCGCGCCGCTGTGACGGTTCGATGGAAGCGCCAAGTGCCGCCATGTGGTCAGCCCATCGCTCCTCCTCGATAATGGTGACCTGCCGCCGGCCGCCCTGATTGGCGTTACCCACCAGACCACGATTGGCGCGCAGCCGTGCACTCGGCGACGGGTCCATCGGCCCTCGCTTGGCGCGCTTGATCCAGATGCGTTCGAGGGTGCCTGGCATATGCGAAGGATGAAGAGGGAAAAACGGACCGCTGTTTGTTGCTAACTGCGCTCGACGATTCGGTCGATGAGAAAACTGGACTGTTCCATCGCTTCGGTCGTGAAGTCGCCGAAAAAGGTACGAACATCTTCGAACATGCGCGTGAACGTCGCTTGATCGCCGTTTGAGAGCACGTCTGACAGATCGCGCGCCGTAGCACTGAATGCGGCCGTCACTTCAGGCGTTCGAGGATTGCGCATCTCGATTGGACCGTAGAGGCCAGGGTCCTGTCCGAAATGCCTCGCCGTCACGTACAGCTCGAGCAGGTATGCTGGCGATGTGAAACGCATGGTTTCGTCGAGCGGCACGCCGAGGCGCGCGAGGGTCAGCCCCAACACCTGTGTCTGGAAGTGTGTCAACACCTGCACGATGGACATGGCGCGATCATGCTGCGCGGGCGTGGCCTCGGTAATGACCAGCCCCCGCGATGCGAGAGTACTCGCCACCCAATCGGCCCATTGGTCGCCACGTGCACGACAGAGCACGACCCGCTGTCCCTGCAGGGTGTGCACGGTGGGGCCGAACATCGGATGCGTACCAACCACGCTGCCACGGGTGGCCGCGAGCATCGCGGCGACGGGCGCTTCCTTGATGCTGGTCACGTCCATCAAGAGTGCACCTTCGCGCACGTGCGGACCGACCTCGCGAATCACCGCTTCGGTCAAATCGATTGGTACGCTGATGATAGTGACGTCGGCCGCAGCAGCCGCGTCGGCAACAGTCAACGATGTGTCGCGATCGGCGATGAGGATGTGATGACCGAGATCGCCGAACAGTCGCGCGATGAGTTGGCCAATTTGCCCTGCCCCACCGATGATGGCGACCCGTTTGGGTTCGGCGTCGAGCGGGACTTCAGCGCGCAGCGCGGCTTGATGGTCGCGACTTGAGCGCAGCAGTACCCGAAAGATCGATTCGATTTCACCGCTGGGTAGTCCCAGTGCTTCGGCGCGGTCACGTCGGTCGGCCAGCACTTCGCGCTCGCGCACGGCGTCGCGAATGCGCACACCATGCTCGCGCTTGAATGCCGCAACTTCGGCGACCAGCGACATGCGGCGCGCCATGATCTGGAGCAGATCACGATCGAGCGCGTCAATCATCGCGCGCAGCACCGGGAGCGGGCGTGGCTCAGCGGTGCGGCTCACTTCTGAAGAACCGGATGAACTCAATGGCGAGTTCGGCGATGTATTCAACGGTGAATCAGTTGGTGGAGTCAGATGGCGCGCGGACTTCTCGAACGTATCTGCCGTCGCTCACCGACTCGAGCTAACGCCTCAGGAACGTAGCGCGCAACCTGCGGTTCGTCACGACCGCGCTTGCCCGTCACGCCCTGAGCGCGCGCGTAGCGGGAATGGCGAGGACGGCGGCGAGCACTTGAAAGGCGGCGATGACGTAAACCCCCGACGACGGGCTGCCAGTCGCATCGGTCACCGCGCCGATCATGTACGGACTCAGGAAGCCCGCGAGGTTTCCGATGGAATTGATGGCGCCGATGCCTGCCGCGGCCGATGCTCCACGCAGAAACGACGGCGGCAAGGTCCACATGAGCGGCAGAGTAGTGAAGACGCTCGCGGTCCCGGCACTGAGTGCGGCCATGCCGATCACGACGTTCGCGGGAAAACGCGCAGCCAGCGCGAATCCGCCGGCACCCACCAGTGCCGCGACCACCAGATGCCACCGTCGCTCCTGATGCCGGTCGGAGCTGCGCCCCACCAGTACCATCGCGACGGCGGCCGTGGCGTAAGGGATGGCGCTCAGCACACCGACGCGCAGCGGGTCCTGCACGCCCATGCTGCGAATGAGCTGCGGAAGCCAGAAGCCGATGCCGTACACGCCCATCACGATCGAGAACGACAGCATCGCCAGCACCAGCACACGCGGATCACGCAGTGTGGCCCCGATGGACAAGTGCACCCCTCCCTTCTGCTCGGCGTCCACGTTGCGCTGGAGCAGCGCACGCTCGTCGACGCTGAGCCAGCGCGCCGACTGAATATCGTCATCGAGTAGCGAGTAGACCGCCACGCCCACGAAAATCGACGGCAGTCCCTCGAGGAGAAAGAGCCACTGCCATCCGGCCCACCCGTTGACACCGGCCATCGTCGTGAGAATCCAGCCGGAGAGCGGCCCGCCAATCACGCCTGACACAGCAAGCGCGGTCATGAACAGCGACGTGATGCGGGCACGCCGAGCCGACGGATACCACCGGCTCAAGTAGTACACGATCCCCGGAAAAAACCCCGCCTCGGCCAAGCCGAGACAGAAGCGCAGCGCATAGAACTGCGGCACTGAACGCACGAGCATCATCGCGGCCGAGAGGATGCCCCAGGTGATCATGATGCGAGCGATCCAGACCCGCGCGCCCACCCGATGCAGAATCAGATTGCTCGGCACTTCAAACAGGAAATAGCCGATGAAGAAGATGCCGGCGCCGATCCCGTAAGCGGTTTCGCTCATGCGGATGTCGGCGAGCATTTGAAGCTTCGCGAACCCCACGTTCACTCGATCGAGGTACGCGACGAGATAGCAGAGGAACAGGAACGGGATGAGACGCCACGTCACGCGCGCATAGGCGCGGCGTTCAGCTTCGGAGATCGCTGGCGAGGGCCTGCTGGTATTGACGGGAGATGCAACGGGCAGAGCGACTCCTGTGATTGGCGCGCGTAGTGCCTTCGGTGGTTTGACGCGATCGCGCGGAGTATCGCGCGCGCCGCAGCGGTTGGCGAGCACGCAGCTTACCCGTAGGCTTCTCGCCCGGCAGGCTTCCCGTCCGGCATCCGCGTCACCGCCACCCCCATTCGCAGACTCTGACGCGTGTGCACCGGAGGCGACAATCGATCCGCTCGGACCGAAGGGCGACGTGTATCGCGAAATGGCGGTGGAGGAATGGGGCCCACTGCGCCGTCGCACCGACGTGCGCCTCGCGCTGTTTGTCGGTTTCATCTGCCTGATTCTGATAATTGTCGGTGTGGCGACGCTGCTGCTCAAGCGCGATGTCTCGGCGGTCGCCTTCGGTGTGTTCGGACTCGCCTACAGTTGGAGCGCGCTGTGGCCGCTGCGCGATCGGTGGCGTGCGTGGCGCGCGATCGGCGATGTGTCGCTCTGAACATCGTGCCCGGTGATGTGAGCGTCTGCGGCGTCCGCATCGTGGCCCGACGCGAGGTCGTGCTACACGAGGTGGTGCTGGTGTCGCAATTCACGCGGCGGCAGCGGACCCACCGCGTGGCAGGTAGACGTGCCCATTCCCGATTCACGCGTGCCAGCGGGTGCGGAGGTACAGTTCGCCGCCGATGTGGTACTGCCGCCGGGAGTTTCGCCTTCCTGGTTCGACAGCAGCGGGACTCGGCAGTGGAGCGTCACCGGCACCGTCACGCTGACCGATGGAACGCAGTGGCAGCGCGCGTTTCGCGTGATGGTATATCCCACGCCCTGACGCGCATGCCGAACGCAAAACCGGGCCGCTTCGTGGAGAAGCGACCCGGTGAATTTTTGCTAGGAAACGCCCCAGCAGCGAGTTACCCACGCGTGCGGCGGCGTGCAACGACGCCCACGGCAGCCAGTCCGGCGATCATGAGCGCGTAGGTCGATGGATCGGGAACAACGTTTGGTGCAGCGGCGCCGAACTGGTTACTGCCGAAGACTTGCGTGGTGTAACCGGCGGTGTTTGGTCCGCCCTGCGTCACGTCGTTGCCGAAGATCTGGAGCAGCTGCGTAACGGCCGTGAAGAGCGCCGCGCCGAACGGGCCCTGCGCGTCGTACCCGGTCGTGCTACAGACGCAAAAGAGTGGGTTGTACGCTGCTTGCAATCGAGCCGGGGGGGGGAAGCCGAAATTGCCACTCGCGATCAGTACCGAGCCGTTGTTGGTACCGGCAAGCCACGAGGTCACGTTGCGCGCGAAGTTAGTGACATTCGCCGCACCAGCATTGCCAATACCCCCGGAGCTGACCGGATGCTCGTCGTGGCTGACAAAAATACGGCCCTGCGCGCCTAATACCGGAGAAGCCGTTGTGGCGAGCGCCAGAAGCGCGAGGCCGCGAAACAGGGTGCGACGATTCATGACTGTACCACTGGAAAGGTCTCGGCCGAGAGTCTGAAGAGGGCTGTGTGCAACCGATCTAAAGCGGTTAGGGCCATGCCACCTATCCGAGTAAACGAACGCGTTGTCATTGAAGCACTTGCCGTATGGACTGGCGTGCGGCGTTATCCGAAAGTGTGGTCAAGTGCATGATGAGGTGACGGGTCGGCGCCACATTTTGGCGGTGAATCCTTCGCCTTGTCAGGCGGCTTCACGCAGGCCCTTCAAACTGCGATAGACTATGGCTGGTACCGGCCCCATACCTGTTCCAGCGTGTCTCCAATTTCACCCACCGACGCTCGTGCCCTCACCGCATCGATAATGAGCGGCATCAGCGCCGTTCGTGCGGCGTCTGCATTCCCGAGATAACTCAGCGCCGCCGCCGCGATCACGCCCAAGGTACGTGCGACTTCCGTCTGATCTCGGTTGGCTTTCACTCGACGCAACTCCGCCACTTGCCCTTGCTCGAGAGCCGAGAAGTTTGGTGCGGGGATGATGGGTGGGTCTTGCCCGTCGCCGAACTTGTTCACGCCCACCACCACGGTTTCGCCGGCCTCGACGCGCATCTGATGTTCGTAAGCGCTCCGCCCAATCTCATCCTGGAAGAAGCCGGCCCGGATCGCGTCGGCAGCACCGCCTAGTGCCTCCACGCGATCGATGAGTTCAAGCGCACGCTTCTCGACTTCGTCCGTCAGCTGCTCGACGTACCAACTGCCGGCGAGTGGATCGACGGTTTGCGTGATGCCCGACTCAAACCCAACGATCTGTTGCGTGCGCAAGGCAAGCGTCGCGGCTTCAGCCGTTGGCAGTGCGAGCGCTTCGTCGTAGCCGTTGGTGTGCAGCGATTGCGTACCGCCGAGCGTTGCAGCGAGTGCTTGAAGCGTGACCCGCACGACGTTGTTGAGGGGCTGCTGCGCCGTGAGTGTGACCCCGCCGGTTTGCGTGTGGAAGCGGAGACGGCAGCTGCTGTCATTGGCACCAAACCGCTCGCGCAGGAGTCGCGACCAGAGTCGACGAGCAGCGCGGAACTTTGCGACTTCTTCAAACAGATCGCTGTGCGCCGCAAAAAAGAACGAAAGACGTGGTGCGAAAGCGTCGATGGCGAGCCCGGCACTGACGGCCTGTTGCACGTAGGCGAGCGCGTTCGCGAAGGTAAAGGCGAGTTCCTGCACCGCCGTCGCACCGGCTTCGCGGATGTGGTAGCCAGAAATGGAGATTGGATTCCAGAGCGGTACTTCTTCTGCGCAGAACCGAAACATTTCGGCTGTCAGCGCAAGCGATGGCGCCGGCGGATAGATGTACGTGCCGCGCGCGATGTATTCCTTGAGGATGTCGTTCTGCACCGTTCCCGAGAGTGATGCGCGTGCGATGCCCCGTTCTTCGGCGACAACGATGTACATCGCGAGCAGCGTCGACGCGGTGGAGTTGATCGTCATGCTGGACGAGACTTTCTCCAGCGGGATGCCGTCGAGCAGGACGTGCATGTCTTCGACGGTATCGATGGCAACGCCGACGCGACCGACCTCGCCGATTGCGCGAGGCGAGTCGGAGTCGATTCCCATCTGTGTTGGCAAGTCGAAGGCGACCGAGAGTCCGGTCTGCCCTGCTTCGAGCAGGAGCTTGAAGCGTTCATTCGTCGACTGTGCAGTACCGAAGCCCGCGTACTGCCGCATGGTCCAGAGGCGGCCGCGGTACATCGTCGGTTGCACGCCGCGCGTGAACGGAAAGACGCCGGGATCCGCGAGATCGCGCGCATAGTCGATGGTCACGTCGCCCGGACCAACAACGACGGGGACGGGGATGCCGGAGGGTGTGAGGCGTTCGGTCGAAGACATGGCTGAAAATAACGACGGCGACGCATCAGGATGCGTCGCCGTCGAGAAGAAATGTGCGAGGCCGAATACTACGGGTCGTCCCGAATCAGGCTGGTGCGACGTCCACGGCCCGGCGGCGGTGTGCCGCGGCGTACGGCGGTTCAACGGGTGCAAATTCGGCAACGGTCTCGACTTCGGCCTTGCTGCCGAGGTAGAGCGGTGTGCGCTGATGGAGTTCGGTGGCTTCGACATCCATGATACGCCGATGGCCATCCGTCGCCATCCCGCCCGCCTGCTCGGCGATGAACGCCAGTGGATTGGCTTCGTAGAGCAGACGCAGCTTGCCGCGCTGCGACTTTTCGTTGGCCGGATAGCAGAACACGCCGCCGCCCAGGAGATTGCGATGAAAATCGGCAACCAGTGAGCCGACGTAGCGAACGTTCAGCGGCTTCCGCATGCCATCGAGGCCACGGTAGCGGCGCATGAGTGCCTTCGTGTGTTCGGGCCAATCCTGCTCGTACGCGTCGTTGACCGAGAGATATCGCGCGCGTTCGGGGATCTTGATGTTCGGATGCGACAACAGGAACTCGCCGATGGACGGATCGAGGGTGAAGCCGTGTGCGCCCTGCCCCGTGGTGTAGACGAGCATCGTGCTCGAGCCATAGATGACATAGCCAGCGGCGACCTGCCGGCGGCCGGGCTGCAGCATGTCTTCCATCTCGCCGCGCGAACCGCGGGTGATCTTGCGATAGACGGAGAAGATGGTGCCGACGGGGACATTCACATCGATGTTGGACGAGCCGTCCAGCGGATCGAACAGCAACACGTACTTCCCGTTGCGGAAGCCTTCGGGGATATGGATGATGTCGGGCTCTTCTTCCGACGCCATGGCGCAGAGTCGGCCGCCGTGATCGAACGCCTTGACGATGATTTCGTTGGCGATGACGTCGAGCTTTTGCTGTACTTCGCCTTGAACGTTGATGTCGGTGGTGGAGCCGAGGATGTCGACCAGTCCGGCGCTGCGGACTTTGTTGGCGATCATCTTGCCGGCAAGCGCCATGTCGTACAGGATGCCGGAGAGTTCGCCCGTGGCATCGGGGAACGCACGTTCCTGTTCGATGATGAAGCGTTCGATGGTGACGACAGAAGTGGCGGTGTGCTTAACCACGGTCAGACTCCTCGGGGCGGGAGAGCCTCTCTGCTGCCGTAATCGCGCTGCGATTCCGGCTTGGCGGGCTTGGTGAGGTGGCGCGTGTCGGATGAAAGCGATACTGCGGTTCAGGCGTCGTCTTCACGCTCGAAGCGATTGGCCTGATAGCCACATCGGAGATTTTCCCAGAGGTAGAGTGCGGGAAAGCCGGTGACGTGCTGAAACTGATGAACGTGGGCGACCTCGTGCAAGAGCAACGACGGATCGAGTTGTGCGTCAGGCGCAGGAAATATGGTGCGGTCGGGGAACGCAACGGCACGTCCCAGAATCGGTGGAGCAGCAGCCTGCGGCCATGCCCGCAATATCGCACGCCGGCTCGACACTCGCAGCCTACTGAAGGGCCCAAGTGTCCTGTCGGGTTGTGACAGCGATGCTGCGGCCGTCGGTGGTGACAACGATCGCGCCGTCCCGATCGGTGCGGAGAATTGGTATGCCGCGGCTTGCAAACGCGCCGAGTGTTTCGGGAGATGGGTGTCCGTATCGGTTGCCTGCTCCGACGGAGACGACACCGAGTGAGGGGCGAACGGCGTCAATGAAAGCAGGGGTGGAGCTGGTGCGGCTGCCGTGGTGACCGAGCTTGAGGACGTCGGCGCGGAGGTGTTCGGCCGGCGTGTGCGCGATGAGCCAGGCTTCTTCGTTGGCTTCCGCGTCGCCGGTGAGGAGGAAGACTTTGTCGCGGTACTGCACGCGGAGTATGACGGACGTTTCGTTGGCGTCGTGCTGCGCCGCCGTCCATGCGGAATCGGGGGCAACGACCTCGAATCGGACGCCATCGATGTGCATCGCGTCGCCGGGGTGAACGCGCTGCCATGGTGTGTGTTCGCTGCGCAGTTCAGCGAGCGAGGCTCTGTAGGCACTGCTGGTGGTGACGAAGGCCGGTTCCCACCATCGGGCCGGGTGAAGGGCTCGAATGACGCTTTCTGCGCCGCCGACGTGGTCGTCGTGGGCATGGCTCATAACGAATGCCGCGACGGGGCCGCCGAGCCGTTGGATGTAGGGGACGACCACCCGTCTGCCTGCGTCGCCGCCTTCCCAGCGGCGTCCGGCGTCGACCAGCACCCATTGGCCGTGAGGTGTGCGCATCGCGATGGCATCGCCCTGACCGACGTCGAGGAGGTGGAGTTCGAAGTTGCCCGAGCCCCGCGTGCATGTTGGCGACCAGATCGCGAGGGTGAGCGCGGTGGTCGCGGTGAGGATGCCGGGGGTCCAGCGGCGTGATGCGGTGGCGCGAACGAAGGCTGCGGAGGCGAGGCCAGCGCAACAGGCGCTGGCGAGTGTCGGCGCGATGTGAAGCGAGGCGTACGGTACGGCTGCGGAGAGGCGTGCGACGTGATCGAGGAGCGCGATCGGGAGCTTGCTGGCGTCGGCGACGAGTTGTGCGAGCGGATGGAGCGGTGCGAGGACGAGTGCGAGGAAGAGTGCGGGTTGGAGGAATGCGACAATTGGTCCGGCGGCGATGTTGGAGAGCGGGGCAATGATGCTGACTCGTCCGAAGGTCCAGGCGATGAGTGGCGCGGTGACGAGCGTCGCAACGACGCCGGTGATGAGTTCGCGTGTGACTGTCGCGCGCCAGCCGGTGAGTGCCCGAAAGCGTCGCAGTGTAGCGCGAAGCGTTCGCGAGTGGATCGAGCGGATTTCCGTCACCCGTATCCGGCGGATGAGTGCCCGTGCGGCGACGAGTGCAGCCATCCCGGCGACGCTCAGTTGCCACCCCAGATCGAGTACGACGTCGGGCTGGACTGTCGGGAGGGCGGCGCCGAGCGCGAGGGCGGTCCACGGGTGGACCGGTCGCTGCCAGAGTTCGGTGACGGCGACTGTGGCGAGCATGACGGTGCTGCGGACGGCCGGTGGTGGGAAGCCGAGTGTGGCGACGTAGATGATGACCGTGATTAGAGCGGCGGGTGTGGCATAGCGCTTCGGGATGCGGGCCGCGCTGGCGACGGTGAGCAGGGCGCCGGCGATGATTGCGACGTGGAGGCCCGAGATGGAGAGCATGTGAACCAAGCCAGCGTCGGCGAAGCGATCGCGGACAGCGGGTGCGATTGCGCGTTGGTCGGCGGTGAGGAGTGCGCGGACCAGGGGCGCGTTGGCGCGGAAGAGGGTGTCGATCGTTTCGCCGGTGTGTCCGCGCCAGGAGCGGAGGAGCTCGGAGTTGCCGGTGGGGCTAACCGTGCCGTTGACGAGCAATCCGTGATTGGTCTGGCGGGTGGTGCCGCTGGTGGTGACGATTGCGCCGGGTGGGGCGTGGCCGGAATCGATGCGGATTGCGGTGGGGATACTGCAGTTTGCGAGAGGGCCGGTGCCTGAGGCGTGGCCTGTCACGCGCGCGCCGGGCGCTGCGCGGTCGTTGATGGCAACGTGGAGTGTTGATTGCCAGGCCAGTGCCGTGATACACGCGGCGCGCTGGTTGGCCGAGGCTTGGCCGGTGAGGAGCGCGGCGAGGAGCGTGGCTGTGAGTGCCGCGGTTGCGACGAGGGCGCGCCGGTGGGCGGCGTGGAGTGCAGCGTGGAGCGCCCCGTGGAGTGCCGCGATGGCGCCGGTGGCGCCGGTGGCGGTCGACGTTATCGCGACCGCGATGACGAGCGTGCGGAACCATGACGGCGTCGCGCCTGCGGGGTGCGCGAGTGCAGCGATGAAGAGGCCGGCGAGCCAGCTGGCGACAGTGTGGATGAGGAGTGGCACGCCGACAGCATAGGGGATGTCGGGCGGGATTCTTCACCGAAATGCTGCGGCGCCGGTCGTTTCAACTCAAGACCGGAAACTCGAACTGCGAACTCAGGACTTGGTGTTGAACTACCAAGTTTTGAGTTCGCAGTTTGAGTTTCGAGCTTCCAGTGGGGTTAGCCGGCCATCGGCAGCGGAGCCCGGGCGTTTCCGACCGGCGTTCCCATGAACGTCGCGCCCGTGGTGCCGCTCAAGACCACCGTGAGATAGTCGCCGATCTTCCCTGAGTCGGCTGGCACCATCACCGTCTTGAAGTCACGGGTGCGGGCTTGCCAGAGTGCGCCGTCGCGGGCGAGCTTCTCGATGAGCACTTCGGTCGTTGAACCGAGGCGCGCGAGATTGCCTTCGCGGGAAATGCCGCGCACCGTCGACATCAGGCGTTCGAACCGTTGGGCAACGACGTCGTTGGCGACATGCCACTCCTTCGGCATGCGTTCGGCCGGCGTGCCTTCGCGCATCGAGAACTTGAACATGAACGCATCATCGAACCGTACTTCGCGACACATCGAGAGTGTGTCTTCGAACTCTGCGTCCGTTTCACCCGGGAACCCGACGATGATGTCCGTGGTCAGCGAAAGGCCGGGGATCGCCGCGCGCAAACGTGCGACGCATGCGAGATAGTCGTCGCGGGAGTAGCGTCGTAGCATGCGCTTGAGCATCGATGTCGAGCCGCTCTGCATGGGGAGGTGGACGTGCTCGCAGACGGTTGGCACGTCGGCCATGGCCGCGATCACGCGCTCGCTAAAATCGTTCGGGTGCGGGCTGGTGTAGCGCAACCGACGGATTCCGTCGACGGCGCCGACCGCGCGCAGCAGATCGGCGAAATCATGCGTCCCGTCATTGTACGAGTTGACCGTCTGGCCCAGCAGTACAACCTCGGACAGTCCTTGTGCGACGACTTCGCGCGTCTCACGCACCACGTCGTTCAACTGGCGACTGCGTTCGTTGCCGCGTGTGAACGGGACGATGCAGTACGTGCACCGATAATTGCAGCCGCGCTGGACGGGAATCCACGCCTTCACGCCTTCAAAGCGGCGCGCAACCACATCCTCGTAGTGCTCTTCAAGATCGAAGTCGGTCGCGGTGAACTTTTCGCCAGCGCGGGCGCCATCGATCAGTTGGGGGAGCGCACGGTATCCGTCCGGCCCAACCACCAGCGACACGTGCTTCGCTTGCGTGAGCAGCTTGGGACCGAGTCGCTGTGCCATGCAGCCGGTGACGCCAACGATCGCTCCCGGCTTCATATTGCGCTTGAGTTCACCGAGCCGGCCGATGACGCGCGTTTCGGCATTCTCGCGAATGGCGCATGTGTTCACGAGAATCACATCCGCGCCGTCCGGTCCATCAACCGCTTCGTAGCCGTGCGCGACAAGTTGGCCGTACATCAGCTCAGAGTCGGACACGTTCATCTGACAGCCGTACGTTTCGATGTAGACGGTCGGCTTCGGCACTGGTGCCGCGCCGTCCGACGGAACGCCTGCCATCATCTCTGACATTGCGCTGGACATTATGGACGGATCTGCAGTCCGAAGCCGAGCATCCATGCGGCTTCCTTGAGGAGATTGCCAGCCATGGTGCGATTCGCGCGCTGCACAGAGATATCGACGCTGGCGAAATCGCGGGCGACGGGCAATCCGAACCCTCCGCTGATGCGCGACTCTTTCACGGTCAAGCTGTTCACGCCAAACGGCAGTTGGTTCCGCGCGTACCCGACACGCAACAACACCGGCGACCCTCGAAGCTTGGGGCCTGCCACTTCAGCGCCGGCCCGAATGTTGGTTGCGTCATGCGCTTGGACCTGGTCGGAACCCAAACCCCTCATCTGCGTCCAAGCTGCCTTTTCGACGCCGATGGCAAAGGTTGAGCCGGCGATACCATCGTAGCGCAACGAAAGTCCGGCCCGGTCGGGGACACTGCCCTGCGTACGCACGGTGTCGCGAATGCGCGACTCGAGCGAGCCACCGGCGCGATACGAAACCTGCGCGGCCAGCCCCTTCGTAATCTGCACCTCGCCACCGAGCGAAAGCGCCATGCCGTAATACGTCACGCGCGACGAATCATCGACGCTACCGAACTTCAGCGTATCAGCAAAGATTCGGCGCCGCGCCACTGCGTTGTCGCCCGTGAACAGATGGCCGCCGATGCCGACGCTCAGTTTGCTGTTTACACGCCACCCCAGCCCGGCACGCAAGTCGCCGATCGACCCGCGCACGTCGCTGCGATCGTTGGTGGCGATCGAATTCCCTTCCACAGCGACACTGCCCGTGGTCACCGTGGTGTAGCTACGATCGAGAAAGGTCGAGCCACTCAACGACAGTGCGGCGTTACGCGGCAACGGGAAAATGAGCAGCAGCAACGGCACACGTTGAGCGTTCGTGCTCTCCTTCACATTGCCGAATCGCAGCGTTCGGAACTCGGGCTCCGTCTGCGCCGTGATGAGGGTACGCTGAAAACCACCCAGCGCCGCCGGGTTCACCGGGCTCAACGGATCGAACTCGGCGAATGCGCCAGCGGTGGCCGCTGTCCGGGTGCTCGTGCCACCGACCGGGTAGCCAAACCCAAGCCCGCTCAACGTGCCCTGTGCACCGGCAACGGATGTGCGCAAGAACATCACGCTACACACGGCCGTCAGGCAGAACGCGCGCATCAGTCCACCCAATGGCAGGTGCTTCTGGCTGAGTTTCTGGCTGAGTTTCTGGCTGAGCTTCTGGCGGAATTGCTCGCTCTGTCCGGCGCTTCCCTTCAGTACAGTGATCATGGGATCGCGAACTCAGAGCGCGGTTGATAGGTCATGCGGAGACGCGGACGAAGGGTGGCCGGCGCCTTACTCGAGAAAAACCGAAGCTCTCCAGGCTGCGCCCCCTCAATGCCGATACGGAAGGCGAGGGCGCGCGGCACATTGGCCGGCAACGCCGCCCAGCTACGTACCAGATTCAGCACGTTCAACGTCTTGAGCCCACTATCACGCGGCACCAATCGCAACGTGTCCACCGAGGCAAACCGGCCATCGGCGGAGAGGTCGAGGATGCGATAGAGATCCGTGATCGTTGTCGAGGTTGTCGGCACGAGCGGCACGATCGTGACGGTGTCTCCAGCGCTCGCGAAGGTCGACCGTCGCTGCGTCAGCAGGACTTCTGCCCGCACTATGGTCGCCGAATCGGTGATGCTCTTGGGAAGGTTGAAGCGCAGATACGATCGGTACGCGGGATATCCGCCGACAATCAATGTCTGGGCATCAGGCGCGCTCGAACCCTTGTCGAGAATCGAGTACACGGTGTAGGCCAGCGCAGCATCGGCGGTCAACGCTGAAACGTTCGTGCTGGTGTTGACCGTGATCGGTGTGTACGTCGTGTCGGTGGACGGATCGAAGGTGATGAACGGAACGCCGCTCCCAAACGCGAACGCGATCAAACGGAGTTGACCACTGCCGCCACGGATGCGAAGCCCGAGTCGCAGACGGGAGCCAGTGGTGATCTTGGCCAGCACTCGCGCGTTCGCGAGCGGCACGCGCAGCGTGTCACGGGTCGTGTTTGGCGTGAATACGAACGAACTGATCAGGCGATCGCTGCGAAAGAGGCTGCTGACAACGGCAGTCACTGTGTCGCGAACCGCTGTGTCGACATCGAAAATGTCGAGCGTGACCGGCAATGCCCCAAGACGCGCCGTGCTATCGAGCGGCAGTCTGAGAAAGACCGAATCGATCGCGGTGATCTGAGACGTGGTCGTCGCCCCAACCGGCGTGTACGTCGACGGGAGCGCGTCAAACCGAATCACCGCGCGAGTGACTACCGTGTCGGGCCGATTGACGAGCAGGAGTACACCGGAAAGTCCGAAGGTCGGGAAGCCGGCGAGCGACGTATCCTGAACGACTGCCTCGAAAATTGTGTCCTTGAAGGCGGCAGCTTTGCCGGGGCAGAGCGACGGGCACGCGCCCCCGCCCTCGAACGACTCCGTACACCCCGCGGTCGCGACGGCGAGTGAGGCGGCGAACAGCAGGGCGACGCGCGCACGATGACGGCGGAACCAAGAAACAACGGGGAAACGCTCAGGCATTCTCGAGCGACGCAGGCGTGAAGGGAGCAGGAAGCAGCTCAGCGAGCGACCAGCGCGCTGTCTGCCCTTGTGGAGAGATCGCGATGACTTCGAGGTCGGGCGCGAACTCGACCAACGCCTGGCGGCAGATGCCGCAAGGCGGCGTCGGCTGGTGTGCCGCCGACGTAATGACGACACGCATAAAGCGACGAGCCCCAGCCGCGACTGCAGTGCCAAGTGCAACCCGCTCAGCGCAGGTACCAGCCGGGTACGATGCGTTCTCGACGTTGCAGCCGACAAACACCTGACCATCCAAAGTCTCGAGCGCACCGCCAACCGGATAGTGCGAGTAGGGACACCATGCGTTTGCGCGCGCCGCATCGGCGGCAGCACGGAGGCGGCTGATGTTTGGAGACAGCGGTGTCGCAATCACATCGGACTTGGTCACGCTCGAACTCACGCCATCACCAGCGACGGGAGAAACGATGTCCCCTGCCCCCGGAACTCGAGTCCGAACCACTCGGCCACAGTGGCGCCCAAGTCGGAGAACGTGGGCCGTTCACCAAGTGGGCCGCCATGCACACGCGCACCAGCAACCAGCAGCGGCACGCGCTCGCGCGCGTGGTCCGTTGACGGGGTCGTCGGGTCGTTGCCATGGTCAGCGGTGATAAACAGCAGGTCGTCCTCCTTCATAGCAGACAACAGGCTCGGCAGGGCACGATCAAACGCTTCGAGCGCCCCCTGAAAGCCGCGGACATCGTTGCGATGACCGAAGAGTTGGTCGAAATCTACCAGATTGGCAAAGCAGAACCCACGTGATTCGGAAGAAAGCCACGATTCGATGAAACGAATCCCTTCCTCGTTGTCGACCGTGTGACGCGACTTGAGCCCGCGTCCGGCAAAAAGATCGTCGACTTTACCGACGCCGGAGCGCTCGATGCCCGCAGCTTCCAGTGCGTCAAGGAGCGTGGTGCCAGGCGGCTGGATGGAGTAATCGCGCCGATTGGCGGTACGCTTCCAGGCCCCTGGAGTTCCGGTAAACGGCCGCGCGATTACCCGAGAGACGTCGTGGGGCGCCAATAGCATGGCCCGAGCGAGCTCACAGGCGCGATAAAGCTCCGCGAGCGGTATGAGTCCCTCGTGTGCCGCGACCTGGAAAACGGAATCAGCGGAGGTATAGACAATCCACGCACCGGTCCGCTGCTGTTCGTCCGCGAAGTCGTTGATCACCGTGGTGCCGCTGGCGACCGTGTTGGCGATGACAGGCCGACCCGTGGCCTTGGCAAAGGCCTCGATCAAGCCGGCCGGGAAGCCGCCGGGATAGGTAGGAAAGGGGTTGGCCAGATGAAGGCCGGCAATCTCCCAGTGCCCCGTGGTAGAGTCTTTTCCGCACGATTTCGGAAGCATCGTGCCCCATGCCCCGATCGCGTGCGGCTCGGGTTCGACACCGGCAATGGGCGCAATGTTGCCCAGCCCCAGGCGAGCCATGTTGGGCAGCGTGAGGCCGCCGACCGCGCGCGAGACGTTGCCGATCGTGTCGCTCCCGGAATCGCCATAGGCGGCCGTGTCCGGCGCTTCGCCGCAGCCGACACCATCGAGGACGAGAATGAGCGCGCGACGATTGGCGGTGGGCGTGGTCATCAGAACGCTCAGTGAGAAACGGGCGAGTAGATGCGAGGCAGACGAAGACGAAGACCAACCAGCAGCTCGTACGGCGAGAGTTCGGCGCGTTGGGCGACGGCGTCGGTCGTCAACGTCTGCCCGCCATCCGTGCCAAGCAGCGTGACCACGTCCCCGATCGTGCATTCGATATCGGTGACATCGAGTGTGGCCATGTCCATCGAAATGCGTCCGACAATCGGACAGCGTTGGCGATGTACGAGCGCTTCACCGCGATTGGAAAGATGTCGACGATACCCGTCCGCGTACCCCACAGGAACCGTTGCGATGCGACGGGTTTCCGTTGGCGACCATGTGGCGCCGTAGCCCACCGACTCGCCAGCATGAACGTCGCGGAGGTCCACGATCCGCGCCCGCAGATGGACGGTCTGCCTGAGGGCCAGCGCCACGTGGTCGCATGCCCCGTAGAGCGCGATACCCGGACGCACGAGGTTCGCGTCACTCGCGCCATTCCCTTCGATACGTGCGGCGATTGCCGCGCTGTTGTCCAAGTGAACCAGCAAGGTCCGTGGCAACACATCAGCGAGTGTCGCTCTCGCCTCGGCAAATCGCATCTCCTGCAGCTCGCGCGAGCCATCGGCTTGTTCCGCCGCATAGAAGTGCGTGAACACCCCTTCCGGTACATGATGCTGCAGCGTCGCACGTAGCTCCGACACGCGATCCCAACGAACACCCGCCCGCGCAATTCCGGTGTCGATCGAGAGATGCCAGGCTTGCCCACCCATGGCAGCCCACGTTTCGATATCCGCAGCAGTGTGCAACGACGGGCGCAGCTCGAGCGCGAGAGCGTCTCCAAGCTCGTCTGGCAGCAGCGGCGTGCAGCAGAGCATCCGCGACGTACACCCCGCATCGCGCAGCGCACGCGCCTCGGCGATCGTTGCAACGCCAAGCCCCCAGAGCAACGCCTCATCCGAATGGCTGCCATTCCCGGAGTCACTGCCGGAATCACCACCGGAATCACCGCCGGAATCAGCGAACGAATCAGTGAAGGTCGCGCCCAACGCCCGCGCCACCGCAGGGGCACCGAGCCCGTACGCATCCGCCTTCACCATGGCGACGAGGGGCACACCAGCACGGGCGCGCAATCGTTCGGCGTTGTACCGCACCGCCTCGAGATCGACATGGACCCAGGCATGATGTCGCGGGGGATGCATCGGCGGCGAGTAGGGAGCGGGAGGCGGATATATTGACGCGGTCATCACGGGACAGTAAGCACGCCACGCCGCACGGAGAAGCGAGCCCCATGGAAGGAACCCCCGCGCACGTCCCTGCCCCACGCTCGCTGGACGATGCGCTGGCGCTGATGCGCGACCTGCGCGCCCGCTGCGAATGGGATCGGGTGCAGACGCACCAGTCGCTCCGCCCGTACCTCATCGAGGAAGCGCACGAAGTCGACGACGCCATTGCACTCGGCGACGATTCCGTGCTTCGCGATGAGCTGGGGGACCTGTTACTCCAGGTGCTGTTTCATTCGGTGGTGGCCGAAGGGCGCGGTGCATTCGCGATTCAGGATGTTGCCGGCGCGCTCGTCGCCAAGATGCACGCGCGCCATCCGCACCTGTACGGCGACGGCGTCAAGCGATCGTGGGAAGCGATGAAAGTGGAGAAGACGCGTCGCTCGTCGCTGGACGAAGGGCTGCCGAGTGGCTTGCCTGCGTTGCACCGTGCCCATCGCCTGCAGGACCGCGCGGCAGGGGTCGGCTTTGATTGGCCTAACGCACTCGGACCGTTGGCCAAGGTGCACGAAGAGGTGGCGGAAGTGGCCGAACACATCGGCGCCGATGGCACCGTTGCCGATCAGGCAGCGCTTGAGCTGGAGCTTGGCGATCTGCTCTTTGCCGTGGTCAATCTCTGTCGCAAGACAGGTGTGCACGCCGGGCTCGCGCTCGATCGGGCCAACGAGAAGTTCACGCGCCGCTATGGTGCGATGGAGAAGGTCGCGGCGGCGCGAGGGGCGGAGCTGACGAAGATGACGCTTGAAGAGCAAGACGTGATCTGGGACGAGGTGAAGGCGTCGGAGCGTTAACCGCCGGCTCTCACCGAAGGCGGATGAGCTCCAACTGTGACATCCGCGTCGGCGCCGGCATTGGCCGGGAGCTGCCTTTGAGCGACATCCACAGCACGCGATTGAAGAGATCCTCGTCGGCCTCGTCTTCAACGTCGAGCGCAAGCCCCCGTGACAATTCTGCCGCCGCCGTGCGTGTCGGATTGCGCTCGGCGAGCGACTGCTTGGGCACGAGCGTGCGGTAGCGCCCAGTATCGGGCGTGGCGCGCCACACGTCGTGCAGTGCCCGGCCAAAGTGGTCGAATTGCGATAGCGACTCGAGACCGAGCAGGTCTTCCATCGTGCGGATCACGTCCGTCGTATTGACGAACCGGTGCACCACGCCCCTTTGCGCCCAGGGCGAGATGAGCAGAAACGGCGCGCGATGACTATCCACGTGATCCGGGCCGTTTTGCGCATCGTCTTCAACCACAAACATCGCGCTGCTCGACCAGAATTGCGTCTGCGACAAGGCTTCGACCATACGGCCGAGTGCGAGATCATTGTCAGCCACGGCCGCTTTTGGCGTCGGCGCCTTCGCCGCTGCGCCCGACGTGTGATCGTTGGGAAGGCGTACGATCATCAACTGCGGCATCGTCCCGGCGCGATCGAACGCCTTGAGTTCGCTGATCCAGATATCGGCGCGATGCTGGTCAGTGATGTTCATGTTGAAGCCCGGAAACGAATCGCAGGTGTTGGCGCGCAGGACAGGCTTGTTGCCGAGGTAGCTCCGTGGCACACCATTTTTATCGAGGTCGGTGCCAACTACAAACTCGCCGTAGTTGCGTAAGGTGATGCCCTTTCGGGCAGCGGCGTCCCACAGGTAGCCGTGGGCCGGCGCGTTGACATCGTCTTCATCACCCTCGGGCACCTTGCCACGGTTGGTGCCTTCGTAGTCGTAGCTGCGTCCTTTGCCACCATAATTCGACGGTACGGTGCGTTGCAGATAGTCCGTCGTGTAGGCCGCGGTCGACCAGTTATGGCCATCGGGACTCGCTTCGGCGTTCACGAGGAAGCGATCATAAATCCCGAAACGCTCGGCGAGTGCGTGATGGTTCGGGGTCACCGAACGATCGAAGTACAGCAGACTCGTGTCGCCGTCAGCGAGATCGCCCAGCATCTGGTCGTACGTGCGATTCTCCTTGATCACGTAAATCACATGACGGATGGGCGGATACGACGCTGCCGCAGACGGTGGCGCGTCCCACCGATTCATGCGCCATACGCGCGCGGTGAGCGGCGCGAGCGTAGTCGCGTCGGCACGCGCCACCGCGGAGACGGTGAGCGTGCCACGCAACTGCGCCAGTGTGTAGCCGGGCCGTTGACCGGATCCCTGATGCTCTTGGGAATTTCGCGGCCCCGGACCATCGATTGCGTTGGGGCGCGTGCCGTGCCCCTTGGAGTTGGCGACGAGTATGCGATCGCCGTGAACCGCGACCGCTGACGGATACCAGTCGGTGGGCACGCGTCCGGTGAGACCATCCGTACCGTGTGCACTTTCGACGCCCGCGGTCGTTGCCGACAGGTCAAAGATCGCCACGGCATTCGCATCGGCTTCCGTCACGAACAGTCGCGCGCCATCGGCCGACAGCGCGACGTTGCTCGGTGTGCTTCCCTCATCAGGTCCCGAAGGTGGCGCGTCGCGCAGTTCGGCAACGAGTGCGCCGTTGGCGGCATCGAGTACACTGACGCGATCGGTGCTGCCGCTCGTGACAAACAGTCGTGAGCCGTTGGCGGACAACAGCATCGACGATGGGTGACGGGCCGTGTTCCATCGCACCGACGTGGTGGACAGTCCGGCGGACGTTGGCGTAAAGGCGAGCACATGCGACGCGCTCCACACACTGACGACAACGCGACCGCTTGGCATGACGACGACACCATACGGATACGCTCCGGTCGCGAGCCGCTGCACGACACGTTTCGTCCTGAGTTCAACGACAGCAAGCGAATCGCCAAGATTCTCGGCAGCGTACAGAAAGCGTCCGTCGGGAGAAACGCCCAAGCCGGCCGGGTAGCGTGAACCATGCGCTTTCGCGGAATCGTGGCGTTGCAGCACGATGGAGTCCGTCCGCGCGGCCGCGCCGTTCTGCCAGCGATAGACGTAGATCATGTCACGGTCGCCCCCCGAGACGTACAACGTCGAGCTATCGGGCGAAAACGCGGCGCCGACAAACGCGGCTTTCTCTTCGATGGTCTGCGTGGGAACGCCAAGCGAGTCGACGATCTGAATGCCTTGTGTGCCCCATCCGCTCTGCACGAGTATGAATCGATGCTGCGGCGCACGCAGCATGGTCAGCGTGATGGGGTTGATCGGACGACTGGTGCCTTCGGGGTCGAGCGTGCGACCGGTCGGAAGTGCCCCGGCGACGGAGTACGAGTTACTGCCCTCGACCGGAGTATTCGATGGCGTGCGCGAGTTGCACCCGAGCACGCTAAAGAGCAGGAAAAGCGAAACTGGACGCATGGGGTGCCGTCGGAAAGTGTGCGGGAGGCTTACACCTTCAAATTGTATCTGCGTTCGCCAGTTGCGGGAAACGTCGTGGTACCGGTACGGCAACGGTGTGGCGAGCCGAGGGGGCGAGAACTACCCAGTCGTCAGTGGGCAGTTCAGCGTCACGGCCGGAGCCGGCCCATCATCCGCGGGAACGGAATCACTTCGCGGATATGCTCGATCCCGCAGATCCACGCGATCGTGCGCTCGAGTCCGAGCCCAAAGCCTGAGTGCGTGAACGTTCCGTAGCGACGGAGCGCGAGATACCAATCGTACGCGTCGAGCGGCAGTCCTTCTTCGGTCAGCCGATGAAGAATCTTGTCATAGTCGTCTTCACGCTGTGAACCGCCAATGATCTCTCCTCGGCCTTCCGGCGCGAGCAGATCGGCGCAACGCACGGTGCGCGGATCGGCCGGGTTCTCCTTCATGTAGAACGCCTTCGCTTCCTTGGGATAGTTCACGACGAAGACGGGGCGTTCGTGATGATCGACGATGAGCGCTTCGTCTGGCGCACCAAGGTCTTCACCCCACTTCACATCGCTCCCTTTCGACTGCGCGAGCAATACGGCGTCGCCGTAATCGAGCCGGACGAACGGCTGCGACACACAATCGAGCTTGGATGTGTCGCGTTCGAGCACCTTGAGCTCTTCCTGTCGGCGGTCGAGCACACGTCCGACGAGATAGCGGACCAGCTCTTCCTGCAGGTCCATGTTGTCGTCCTGATCGTACCACGCCATCTCAGGCTCGATCATCCAGAACTCGGTCAGGTGGCGACGCGTCTTGGACTTTTCGGCGCGGAACGTCGGCCCAAACGTGTAGATGCGGCCGAGTGCAGCGGCCATCGCTTCGCCGTAGAGCTGTCCAGTCTGGGCGAGATAGGCTGTGCCCTCTTCGAAGTACTCGGTGCCGAAGAGTCCCGCGCGTTCTCCGATCGCCGCCGTGAGAATGGGCGAGTCGCAGCGCACGAAATCGCGCTCGTAGAAGAAATCGTGCACCGCCATTTCCATTTCGCTGCGCACCCGCATGATCGCCGCCTGGCGCGGCGTGCGCAGCCAGAAATGACGATTGTCGAGCAGGAAATCGACGCCATGCTCCTTGGGCTGCAACGGGTAATCTACGGGACTCGCCCCGATCACCTCGAGGCGCTGCACGCCCATTTCGTAGCCGCCCGGGGCGCGCACATCAGGGCGCACTTCACCGGTGAGCGCGACCGAAGTCTCAGTGGTCAGCGTCGCGAACGCGTCCCACGATTCGGCCGGCACCTGCGACTTGACGAGCACCGCCTGCAGGGTGCCCGATCCGTCGCGCGCCACGACGAAGGCGACCTTGCCGGACGAGCGGAGGTGGGTCACCCAGCCACGGACGGTGACAACGGCACCAACGTGGTGCTTGAGGTCGGCGATACGGGTGGTTGAAGCGATCATAGATCATCAGCTTGGTAAGGGCGAACGGGCAAGGTAGGGGAGCTCGCCGTGTTTCTTGAGCGTGTCGAACACTTTCTGCGCCAACGACTCCGGGGTGAACGGCTTTGCAATAAAGGTGCATGCATCGTCTTCCGGCAGTGTGTCGGTTGATGGGTATCCCGACATGAACAGGATCGGCATGCGGAGTCCACGCGCGCGAATCTCCTTCGCCAGTGCGATCCCATCGACACCGGGCATCACCATGTCAGTGAGCACCAGATCGTAGCCCGTGGTCGCAGACGCGAGCACGTCGAGCGCGGCAGCACCATCACTTGCGGCCGTGACCACGTAGCCACGTCGTGTGAGAATCAGGGCGACAAGCCGTCGAAGTCCGGCTTCATCTTCGACCACAAGAATTCGCTCGCCGCTCGCAAGTACGGCGGCCGATTGTGGCGTCGCTCGTAACGGCCGCTCCGACGACTCGTAGCGAGGCAACACAACCCGCACCGTCGTTCCAGAACCAGGTACGCTTTCGATGAAGACGCGGCCGCCCCCCTGCGCGATGATACCGTACACCGTCGACAGTCCAAGTCCGGTTCCCTCGCCGACAGGCTTGGTCGTGAAGAACGGTTCGAACGCGCGCGATACGACGTCCGGCGACATGCCGACGCCATCGTCCGACACGGTCAGCATCACCCATTCACCGACCGGCAGCCCCGCGAGTGGCGCGTCGGCGGGTTGCGAAAGGGAAACCCGCTGGGATTGAACACGAATGTTGCCGCCGGCGGGCAACGCATCGCGGGCGTTCACCACGAGATTGACGATCACCTGCGCGATCTGCCCCTGATCGACACGCACGGGCAACGCCTCATCGGCAAGCCCTGTTGATAGCGCGATGCGTTCGCCAATCAGGCGTCGCAACATCCGCTCGACATCCTGCAGCACTGCGTTCGCGTCGACATCGCGCAGATTCACCACCTGTCGGCGACTGAACGTGAGCAGCTGCGCCGTGAGCAGCGAAGCCCGTTCACCGGCCTTCATCAGCTCGTCAAGATCCGTACGCAGTTCCCCAATGTCCCTCACCAAAGTTTCTGCAGACGGATCATCAGCGAGCGTCTGCGCCTGTTGCTGCGCGAGTTGAGCGAACCCGAGGATCGCGGTGAGGAGGTTATTGAAATCGTGTGCGATGCCGCCCGCGAGCGTCCCGACCGCCTCCATTTTCTGTGAGTGCAGCAGCTGCTCTTCAAGCTTCCGTCGGTCGGTGATGTCGGCGAGAATGCCGACGACGCGGAGGGCGTGCCCGCGCGCGTCTCGCTGCAATTCGCCGGTGCCATACAGCCACCGCTCACTGCCGTCTGTCGACACCGTCCTATATTCGGCGCGCGCTTCCTTCCCTTCCAGCGCTTGCTCCACCGCGGTGCGGACGACAATGCGCGTTTCCTGCGAGAGCGACGCCAGAAACGCCGCGCCCGAGTGGGAGGCGCTCGCCACATCGTGCCCCATGATTTCCAGCGCACTACCGGACCAGGCGATACGATCTTGCTGGGGGTCGTATTCCCACGCCCCCATTCGTCCAGCCTGCAGCGCGAGTCGCAGACGTTCGTCCTTCTCGCGCAACTGCTGCTCGACGGCTTCACGCTCACGCACTTCCCGCGTGAGCACATCGTTCGCATCCCGCAGCGCCGCCGTGCGCTCATCCACCATCACCGACAGGCGTGACTGGCGATCGAAGAGCACGTACGTCATCCACGCGAGCAAGAGCACGATCACCGCCGATGCAATTCGAGTCGGGTGCAGGTCTCCCCGCACTGCAACTGGCCAGCCGCCGGTCGGCACCGCCTCCAACGTCCAAGCACCGTCAGGGACACGAACTGTGACGAGCTCCGGATCAACGAGCGACGTATCCGTTCCAGCGAGCGGCTTCCCGCCGCGATCCCGCAATGCAAAACGTACACCAGGCATGGGTGTCATCGAGCGTGCTTCGGCAAGCAGCGGTGGCATGTCAAGCACCATCGCGACCAGATCGGGGAAGTCGGGCACCTTGGTGTCAATGCGCTCGCGCACGATCAGACCGACTCCACCTTGAATCAGTGTCACCGGACCGGTTACGGTGATCAGCCCTGACTCCACCGCTCGACGCACGTCTGCCGAAATCACCGGACGCGTATCCGAATAGAGATCGTAGTCCAGCACCGTTTCGTTGCCGGCCAGCGGTACAACGACCTGTACGCGACCGTTGCGAACCATTTCAAGGGCGCGTATCCCGTTGGCAGCGACACGAAGGCCATCAGCAAACGGACGAAACTCGTCGTCAAGCTGCGCGCGCGTTTTGCGTGTCTCAACAAAGGTGCGCAACCCCGACAGCCGCGACACTCGGCGACCCACGGCGGACTCGAGCGCGCTCGCGTATGTTGTGGCCACACTCACGACTCGCTTACGTTCGCGCGAGATGAGCAGGTCGCTGTACCAGGCGTCATAGCCCAAGGCCACGAAAGCGCCTCCAACGAGCGCCGCTGCAGCGGCCCCCATGGCCCGCCTTCGTATCGACAGCAGGTTACTTTCGCGTCGCTTCATCCAGTGCGGGCCGGTGGGCTGGGCGGGCTATATCGCTGCTTTCGCAGACTGAAAAGTAGCGGACGGTCCGCACACTCCCACACCGCTACCCCACCCGGAACAGTTCCAGCGCGCGCGCATAGCCGACCGCGAGCAGGTGGCGGAGGGGCAGATGCGCGGCCTGCTCGAGACCGGGGTCAGTAGCCAACAACCGATCGGCAATCACACGGGCGCGCTCATTCAGCTCTTCATCGCGCAACGGATCAGCGATTCGGAACGCCGGGAGCCCGTGCTGCTTCGCGCCGAAGAGATCGCCCATGCCGCGAAGTCGCAGATCGGCACGCGCAATCTCGAACCCGTCTTCGGTCGCCGCGAACATGGACAGTCGCTCGCCGGCTTCGACGCCGACGTCGCCGAGCAGGATGCAGAACGACTGCTCGGCTCCGCGACCCACACGACCGCGTAGTTGATGCAGCTGCGAGAGCCCGAACCGTTCCGGATGTTCGATGATCATCACCGTCGCGTTGGCAACATCGATGCCGACTTCAATGACGGTCGTGGCCACGAGAACGTCAATCTGGCGGTCGCGGAACGCGCGCATTATGTCGTCACGCTCTTCGGCCCGGAGCCGGCCGTGCAGCAATGCGACGCGCCGCGAGGCCAAGGGGCCGGACCTGAGCTCGTCGAACATCGTGGTCGCGGCCTTCAGGTCGACCTTCTCCGACGTCTCGATCAACGGATAGACGATATACGCCTGCCGACCGGCATCGAGCTGCGCATTCGCAAACTCCATCACGCGCGCACGCGCCGATTCGGCCCGGTGCACGGTCGTAATGGGCTGACGCCCCGGGGGACGCTCGTCGAGCACGCTGACATCGAGATCGCCGTAGAGCGTGAGCGCGAGCGAGCGCGGAATTGGCGTTGCACTCATGAGCAGTACGTCAGGCGTGTTTCCCTTCGTGCCCAACTGTCCACGCTGTTCAACACCGAACCGGTGTTGCTCGTCTACGATGGCGAGGCCCAAGTCAGCGAAATGCACCCCTTCCGAAAGCAGCGCATGCGTACCGATCGCGAGCACCGGCTCGGGCGCCGAGATTCTCGCGAGCGCGGCGCGCTTGTCTTTCGCACCAAGACGACCGGTGAGCAGTACGGGTGCGATACCAAGCGGTGCGAGCATCGCCGAGATGCTCTGCTCGTGTTGTTCGGCGAGCAGCTCAGTGGGCGCCATGAGTGCCGCCTGCGCGCCGTTTTCCATGGCCAGCAGCGCCGCAAACAGCGCGACGACGGTCTTTCCGCTACCCACATCTCCCTGTAGCAAACGATGCATGCGACGCGCACTCCCCATGTCCGCGACGATCTCGCGGATTACGCGTACCTGCGCTCCAGTGAGCGTGAACGGGAGTGCCTTCCGCAGCTGTGACGTGAGCACGCGACGATTCACAAAAGCTCGGCCGCCAAGTGCCTCGCGGGCGAGCTGATTGGCGCGACGATGCAGCAGCTGGACGCACAACAGTTCTTCGAAGGCAAGCCGCGCACGTCCTTCAAGCGCTTCCGCGACGGACGTGGGTCGGTGTACGCATCGCAATGCGTCTCGCAGTGACGGAACGCCCGCTTCCCGCAGAACGTCGGCGGGGAGCGGTTCAGTGACGAGCGGCAAGAGCGCGTCGAGATGCTGCTGCACGAGGGCACGAAGCACGCGGGCCGAGAGGCCGTCGGTGCTTGGATAGACGGCGAGTACGCGACCGCCCAGCGTCCCTTCTTCTTCAGGACCGAGGTTGACGAACTCGCGCGGCTGCAGCCGACGACCGTGGAAGAATCGGACGGTGCCGGTGCACAGCAACCAATCGCCCTTGTTGATCGTCCGATCGAGAAATGGCTGGCCGGGCCACGCCACTTCGATCATCCCGCTCGCGTCCTGAATCACGGCCTGAAATACGCGGAGCCCTTTACGAGTGGGGAGTACCCCCTTCGCAATCACCTGACCGAGCACCGTGAGATCGACTCCCACATCCGCGCGGACGATCGCGGTGACAGTCGAAGCATCTTCGTAGCGATGCGGCACGTGGCGCAGCAGATCGCCAGCGACGTTGATGCCCAATCGCGCAAGCATCTCGCCGCGCACTGGGCCGACGCCCTTCAGGTACGTGACGGGTGTGTCGAGAGCGAGACGCGGCGCAGGTCGCGCCGGTGGGCGTCTGCGCCGATCGCTCTCGCCGGCGTTCACGACTCGACGAGCTCCCGCGCGTAATCGGCAGCGTTGAATGGTGCGAGATCGCCGACCTGTTCGCCAAGTCCGACAAACTTGATGGGGACGTCCAGCGCTTCGTGCACCGCGACGACAATGCCGCCCTTCGCGGTACCATCGAGTTTGGTGACGACAACGCCGGTGACCGGCACGGCCGCGGAAAACGAGCGGGCCTGCGCCAGGGCGTTCTGGCCGATCGTGCCGTCGAGCACGAGCAGCACCTCGTGCGGGGCGTCGGGGAGTCGTTTGGCGATCACGCGGTTGATCTTACGCAACTCCGTCATCAGATCGTCACTCGTGTGCAGGCGCCCAGCCGTGTCGACGATGACGATATCCACGCCACGCTTGATGCCCGCGTCGACAGCATCAAACGCGACTGCAGCGGGATCTGAGCCCGCCGCGCCGCCAACAAAATCCACCCCTGCCCGTGTCGCCCAGACGCGCAACTGATCGATTGCGCCGGCTCGAAAGGTGTCCGCCGCGCCGAGCAGCACGGTCTGACCACGCGCTTTACAGTCGGCGGCGAACTTGCCGATAAACGTCGTCTTCCCTGCACCGTTCACACCGATGACCAGCACGACAGTCGGCCCGCTCGCGGCTGTGCGCAACGCCGGGTCGGAGTTGCCAGTGCGCAGCGCGCGCTCGACGCCATCGGCGAGCGCGTTGCGGAATTCGTCTTCGGTCTTTACGTCGCCGCGCTTGGCGAGGCGCTCAACTTCCGCGACGAGTGCCAGCGATGTCGGCACGCCGAAGTCGGATTCGATGAGCAGCTCTTCGAGCGCTTCGAGCGAACCCTGATCCACGCCGCCGCGCAACAGCACGCCAACGTCGGTTTTGACGAGATCCTTGACGCGCTGCCAGAGCGAGCGCTTGGGGACATCATCTTTTTTGCGGAACAGTCGGGCCATGAGAGCGGAGTGCGGGCGGCTTGGGAGTGCGGAAGGAAAGCTGCGTGCCAACTACTAAGTGGTGAGTGCTGAGTTGGAGTTTCGGGTACCGAGTGGGAACTGCGAAGTGGTGGGTGGTCGAGCCTAGCGCAACCCCGTCATACGCCGTCCGATCCACTCGCCGCACAATAGGAGCAGGGCCAGTACAAACGGCCACCAGCTATCCACCAGACGTGGCGCATCCGAGAAAAGCGCATTGCGTGTCGTGCCGCCGTCGCGCAGAGTGGGAGCACGCGGCACCCATTCACGCGACGCGTTCACCACCAACAGCGATGGACCGCCGGAGGTCTGCACGTCATACACGCCTGCGGCCAATGCAGGGCCAACAGTCTCAAACGACGCGCCGACAAAGCGCAGACGCAGTGAATCGGCGCGGCCAGCGGCCAACGCATCGGATGCAGCGCGCGCCTTGAGGACCACGGCCACGATGGAATCCGGGCCACCCCGACGCCAACGGACAGGCTCACCAGCGCGCACCGCAGGCAGTGCCGGGCGTGCCGCGCGCGCATCACCGCGACCGGCTGCCAGCCAATCGAAAATCGCGCCCCATAGCGCGGTAAACGCCTCGGCGCTCCGACCGGCACGCAACGCCCAACCCGCATACCCGGAGCCAGACACGATCAGCGTGCGCGCACCCGCATCATCACGGCCGGCGATTGCGGCGACGGCTTCGCCACTCTTGCCCAGTTTCGCTTCGAGGACGGTGAACTGCCCGCGCGCGGGACCGGCGAGGGTGAGGGGCGGGAGCGTGTCCCATGGCAGTCCGGCGAGCGACCCAGCGAGCGGCGACGCCGGTGCGCCAGTCGCGTACCACTCGGCGGCGCGTGACAGCTCACCCGCACGCGCGAGCGCCGTCGCAGGGGCCGGTGCCCACAGGGCGCGCGCGCCCCGAACCCCGGTGCGCGGGGTGCCAGCCCACGACGTGTCACCATGCAGCACGAGCATCCCGGCACTCGTGGCACGTGCGCGAACGTCCGCCTCGCTGATTGGCGCCAAGGTTCCCTCTTCGCGCCACACGTTTGGCGCCACGCGCAGATAGGCACGCGTCGGTACCTGCAGTGCTCCACGCAAGACGACCAGCGCCTCACGCACATCGAGATCAGGCGCAGTCGATACAAACACTGCCGGCGTTCGGTCCGCGATCTCGACCACGGTCGCAAGTGTGTCGTTGCGGGGCTCGACATCACCGGCCACCTGCAGAATGCCGCGGACCACCGACAAGCGCGTTCCGCGCGGCACCACGAGCGGCAACGTCACGCGTGTCGACGAGTAGGCGGCAAGCGAGACCACGGCCGCCGATCCAACCACGGTGGTATCGAGCACCACACTGACCCGCCCATCAACACTGCCAGCCGCACCGGCAACAACAAGCATCGCGACCTGCAGTGTGTCGCCCGCGGTCGCACTCGAAGCCACCGACAGTTCAGCGATCGCCGCGTCGCGCTTCGCCGTACGGGGCAGCACGCGAACCGAGGAGCCGGCGGGCGCTTCGGCCATCGCTTCGGCGTCGTCAACTTCGCCATCAGTAATCAGCGTCAGCGGACGTCCGAGTGCGGCAGCGCGATCGACAGCCGGACGGATGCGCGAGCTGCCGTCATTTGGCATCGCGCGCGCGAGATCATCCGCACTCGCTTCACGCAGGGAGTCGCCAACAAAGACGAGTTCATCGCTTCCACCTGCGGCCGCGACAGCTGCCTTGCGTAGCGCTTGCACGGCGGCGCTGTCGTCGCCCATGCCGCGTCGCCACGAGGCCGATGCATCAAGCGCAATCAGGGGGGGGGCGGGGCGTGCTGGCGCAGAAGGTGCGCCGAGCAGCAGCGCGGCGACAATCGCAACGGCCGCACCTCGGAGAAGGCCCAACAACAGTGCGCGCGACCGCTCGCCTCGACCGGTTTTGCCGTACGCGAGCCACGCCACGGCCAGTCCGAGTGCGAGGGCGATAGTCCAGCGGATCACGGGCGAAACGTCACCGGACGACGCCGCGTAGCGCACGCTGGCGGGCCGGATACTCCCGACAAGGAACGGTCAGCGACGATCAATCCCCGCCATGGCGCGCGGTGTCCGTACGAACGCCATTCAGAGAGATCCGGCTGGTAGGCCCTTCGAGCATCGCCATAAGCCTCGATTTGAGCGCGCCGAAAGCGTTCTGATCGACGGTACCAAGCGGCTCACCTGTTACCGACCTGAGCGCGACCCGGGGATCACGATGCACGCCGCCCACCAGCACCTCGAAGTGCAGATGTGGCGCCGTGGCCAACCCTGATGCTCCGACAAACCCGATGGTGCGTGAGATGGACACCGATGCACCGGCCTTGATGCCAGAAGCAAACGCGCTCAGGTGGCCGTAGCGCGTCAGGAAGCCGTTGCGATGCTTGATCTCGACCACGCGACCGTAGCCGCCCTTCCATCCTGCAAAGACGACCGTGCCGTCCCCGAGTGCGCGGACCGGTGTTCCGGATGCCGCGGAGTAATCGGTGCCCTGATGGGCGCGCCAGATGCCAAGGATTGGGTGTTTGCGCCGACCGAAGACGCTCGAGATGCGTCGGAACGCGAGCGGCGCCCGGAGGAACGCGGCGCGCATCGACTTGCCCTCGCCGTCGAAGTAGTTGGGTCGATCGGTGTTGTGGGCGAAACGCAGTGCTTCGACCTTGCGACCGTCCACCGTCAGGCGAGCGGCGAGGATGTTTCCCGGACGGACCGCACCGTTCGGCGCGCGCTGGCGTTCGAGGAGCACACGAACGGAGTCACCCTGACGTAGATCGCGACTCAGGTCGACGCGATACTCGAGAATGTCAGCGAGGGCATACGCGACCTCGTCGCGAACTGAGGCGGGAAATGACTCCGCCCCTCGCTCAACGGCGGCGGTCAGGGTGGACTGCACGACGCCGCCGACCACCACGGTGTCGGTCTGCCACTGGAGCTTTTCCTCGCTCTCTGACCAGGATTTCTCGGTGCGGCTCAGGCGAACCAGTCGGTCGATAGCGAGTTGCAGAACGACTTCGGTCTTCCCGGAATCAGGATTGACGCGCGTCGTAATTGTGGTGCCGGGACGGATTCGGCGGGCATCGACGGTGCGGGCGGACTGGAGTGCTCGGACCGCGTCGTCGCGGGTAAGCCCAGCGCGCTCGAGGACCGAGAGCAGAAGTTCGCCGCGCCGAACGGTGTCGACACGGGTTTTCCAACGCGAGGCTATGGACGCGCGAGACCCCGCGTCGAGTACACTCGCCGCGGGGCGCTCACGGACTGGACGTCCGAGGGAGATTGCTCCTGCCCCGACAGCGACACACGCTGCGGCGACGAGCAGTGACCATCGGGTCCGGTTCAATCCATCTGTCTCCGAATGAACGTCGGGATTTCCATATCGTCCAACTCAGCGCTGGTAGACGTGCTTGGCGGCGGTATCCGCGACGGGCGCGGCGGCGCGCCTTCCCACGCAGGACGAGCGGCCGGGGCTACCGGTCTCGGCGTTGGCCGATCACGAGTGGGGAAAGGTAGTACCGAAGGCGACTTTTGCCCACCCACCACCTGACTCGACTGCTGGGGGTGTCCGGTGGTCCCACTGTGCTGGGTATGGATGCTGCCGTTTCCCAGACTTCCCTGCATGAGGCGGTCGAAACCGGTTGCGATGACTGTCACGCGGATCTCGCCCATCATCGCCGGCTCGTGCACCGCGCCGAAGATGATTTCGGCCTCTTCGCCGACCGCGTCGTGCACGATGTCGTTGATCTGGTGCACTTCGCCGAGCGTCAGGTCTTCGCCACCCGTGATGTTGACGAGTACGCCCGTTGCGCCGGAGATGGACACGTTGTCGAGCAGCGGCGACGCGATCGCCTGCTGTGCGGCTTCCATGGCGCGATTCTCACCGCGACCGATCCCGGTGCCCATGAGCGCCGAGCCACCGTTCTGCATGACCGTGCGCACGTCGGCGAAGTCGACGTTCACCAAGCCGGTTTCGCTGATGAGGACCGAGATGCCCTGCGTTGCATGCAGGAGCACTTCATCCGCTTTCTTGAGCGCTTCGTGGAACGGAATTCCCTTGCCTACCACCGCCAGCAAGCGCTCGTTCGGCACGATGATCATCGTGTCGACGTGCTTTCGCATCTCGGCGATCCCTTCTTCGGCCTGACGCATGCGCTTGCGGCCTTCGAACAAGAACGGGCGCGTGACGATGCCGACCGTCAGTGCGCCCGCCTCGCGTGCGAGCTGACAGATGACCGGCGCTGCACCGGTGCCGGTGCCGCCGCCCATACCGCACGTCACGAAGACAAGATCTGCGTTGCCGAGCACGCGCTTCGCGTCTTCGCGGTTTTCTTCGATTGCCTGGCGACCGATCTCGGGGCGTGCACCGGCACCGAGCCCGCGCGTGAGCTTCTTGCCGATCTGAATCTTGACATCGGCTTTGGAGTTCATGAGTGCCTGAGCGTCGGTGTTCACCGAGATGAACTCCACGCCTTCAAGATGTTCTTCGATCATGCGGTTGACGGCGTTTCCGCCGCCGCCACCCACACCCACAACCTTCATGCGGGCGTTCTGGGAGGCGCTCTCTTCGAACTCGAAGGTCATTCGGGGTAGCTCCATACGGACTTTGGCAAGGCGCAGGGTGGGTGGCGCAACCTCACGAATGCTGACAACGCACGCATTCGTAACGGCCAGCACTGAGCAGTCGCGAGCATCGCCCACATCGACGATCCGCTGAAAAACGATCTGCCGTAAACGATCTGCCGTAAACGATCTGCCGTAAACGGTCTGCTGCAAGAGAACTCGCGTGGCACCGTGTTCCGAGTCGAGCGGTGTTGCGATAAGCCTAGAATACACGTTCGATTGAGCAATGCAACCCATGTTTTGTGATGGAGTTGGCGCGATCGCTCATGCCCTGAAAGTAGTCGTGCGGTCAATGCCTGTTATCCACATCACGACCAGAATGTACGTGCTGTGATATTGGAGACCCACGTCGGCATCATCGCCCGCTCAAACGAGCACCGCGTCCAGCGTGCGCCGCAGCGTGCGCCGCAGCGTGCGCGGCATCTCTGGCCCGCGTCCAAACCTCGCGATCAGATTGGGACGACGATCGCCGATTCCGAGAAAGTGTGCGAAGGCACGACGTAGGGCGGCAATCTCCACTGGTTGATTGAGGTGTGCGGTGCGGATACCCAGTGCGATGGCCTGCAACGCAAACCGTTCATAGCCGCGCCCGGCGGCAACCCATTGTGCGGGGGGGCTCCCTCGGTCACGAACACCGCGATCCCGGCCGAGCTGCGTACGTGCCTGGCATACTTGTCGTTCTCGCTGTTCGCTCTGAAGAGAAGTGGGAAAAACGGACTTCCGATCCAACGCGGCACGGACGGATTCCCCGTCGTGCGCGAGAACAATCCATCGCCGGTGCGCATGGCTTCGTCGTCATTGAAGCGCATCCAGGACTTGAGTTCGGCCACAAAGGCGCGGTCATGCATCTGCGCCGTATTCGCCTCGATGACTTGCTCGAGGATCTGCTCGATTTTCCGCTTGTCCGTGAAGAGCAGCAGCAGCTCTACCCCGCTGCGCGGCCTGGACCAGATTCTCGGCGGCGCACCCTAGCGATGCGAAGAGATGGTGATCGTCGGGGTCGACTGCCGGACATCGGCGCGTGAGATCGGCGCTGAGTGCGATGGTGGTCGGTGCGATCGCGAACTTCCAGCACTGCGTTTTGTGGCTGGATGGCGCGAGCGTCGCGTAGCGAACAAGCTCGCGATGGAGTAGTGATGGGGTCAGATCGGCGGCGCTACTGTGTCGCCAGGTTCGTCGCACGAGCTCGTCGTAGTCGACGCCGCCTCGTCCGAATACGCGAGATCCATGCGATCGCCAATGCCATCCCTTAGAAGAACTCCTGCAACCAAGTCTTCACGCGTGATGTGAATTTGTCGACGCCACCGGAACCCGACGCGCGCCGCGCCGTCATGCCTGAGCCCGTGAGCCGCGACGCGCCGTACACGGCGAGGCCCACCGCGGTCGCGTAGCTCGGATGGTCGACCGTTTCGACAAGCCCGCCGATCTTGTCAGCCGGCACGCCAACGCGCACACCCACGCCAAACACATCGGCGGCCAGATCGCTCACGCCCTCGAGCGCAGCGCCGCCACCCGTGAGCACGATTCCGGCATTCAGCTTGCCCGCATAGCCCGCGGTCTGTAGTTCGCGCTGAATTTTTTCGAAGATCTCATCCATGCGCTGATGGATGATGTGCGCCATCAGCTCACGCGACAGATGACGTTCCGCGTGCGTTGCGGTCGCCGGAAGTGCGATGAGCTGGTCCGACGTCACCAGCGGTTCGTACGCGCAACCATACGCTTCCTTGAGCTGCTCAGCGTCGTTCTGGGTCACGCCCAACCCCTGCACCAAATCGCTTGTCACCGTGTGGCCGCCGTAGGGCATGGTCCCCAGGTGACGAATCTTCCCTTCGTGGAAGACGGCGAGATCGGTGGTGCCGGCGCCAAGTTCGACCAACGCGACGCCCAACTCCTTCTCCTCTTCGGTGAGGACGGCCCATGCGCTCGCGAGCGGCTCGAGCACCAGTTCACGCACCTTGAAGCCGGCGCGCTCGATGCTCTTGCGCAGGTTCATCGCCGGCGAGCTGCCGATCGTGATCAGGTACATCTCCGTTTCGAGGCGCGTCCCAATCATCCCGACGGGATCGCGAATCCCCTCCGCGCGATCGACCCGATACTCCTGCGAAATCGCGTGCAGCAGTTCGCGGTCCTGCGGGATCGCCATCGCGCGAGCCACATCATTCACCCGTTCCACGTCGAGGCGCGTGATCTCGGCGCCGCTGATAGCCACCACGCCGGAAGAACACATCGCGCGGACATGTTCGCCGGCAATGCCGACATAGAGCGCGTCGGGCGCGACTCCCGCGACCAGGCTCGCCTCTTCGACGGCTTTGCGGATGGAGCGCGTCGCCTCTTCGATGTCCGAGACCACGCCGCGCCTCAGCCCCTGCGTCCGCGTCCGCCCAACGCCGATGATGCGCAGCATGGGCGCGCGGGGCAGCTCACCATGCACCGTGGCAATCACCGCGGTGGTGTGAGCAGTCCCGATATCGAGGGCGGCGACGATTGGTTCGGAAGTCATGGCTGTCTGGCGATCACCTGGTCTCGGAAACGGAGATCAAACTCCACGACGCGCAGACTGTTCCGCGCGAGATCCGCTTCCACCGGTAATATGTCTCGAAAGCGCGCCACAGTCACATCGCTCCGTGAGCGAACTCGCAGCGTGGGCCCAAGGGAGAACTGCAACTCCTCTGGCCCCACCCGTTTGGCCTCGGTCACGCGCGCATAGAGCGTGGGCGCATGGAGGCGCAAACCGTCAAGCAGTTGCAGCAAAGTGCGGTCAGCGCTTGACAGCAGCGGAAGGTCGAGCGGTACGCGAGCAGGGTCGATCGGCAGTTCACGGCCCGTAACATCGGTGGGGCGCAGAATCCCGGCCACCGGCGCCAACGCGACGGGTTCGCGCTCGACGACCCGGACGATCAGCGTGCCGGGAAGTCTACGCTCCACCACCGCGCCCGCCACCATCGGATGGGCGGCAACGCGTGCGGCGAGCGGCGGCAGCGATTGCCACACAGACTGCGACGTGTCGACCCGAATTGCGCCGACGAGTTCGCCGGTCTTCGCGTACCGGATCCCTTCAAACTCAAGACGACGAACGTGGAAGTAGTCGAGCCGAGACAGTGCCATCGGTCCCCACCACGGACTCCCCACCAGCGCGGTAGCGAACACCACGAACAGCGCGGCACGCACAATACGAAGCCAAGTGGGCCGCGGCGCGCGATCACGGCCGTCGCTTGCTGTCGACAATGCTCCGCCGCGTTCGGCGCCCGACATGGAGGCCGTTGCCCCACTGCCGCGTGTTGATGTGAGAATCGCCGTCACCCCGCACTCACGATTGCGTGCGCTTAGGCATGCGGCGCCGCCGACAACGCCGCCGAAAGCGCCGCCGAAAGCGCCGCAAGCAGTTCAGGGCCGGTGCGCGTGATGTCGCCAGCCCCCATCGTGATGACGACGTCGCCTTCGCGGACGAACGAGGCGAGCGCCGGCGTGACATCCGACCGCGGACCGTGCCACCGAATAACGCTGCTATCGATCCGCGTTCCGATGAGTGCCGACGTGACGCCTGGCTCCGGTGCTTCACGGGCACCGTAGATATCGCAGAGGAACAGCACATCAGCTTCGCCGAGCGCGACGGCAAACTCGTGCTGCAAATCCCGCGTGCGTGAGTAGAGATGCGGCTGAAACGCGAGCACCAGTCGCCGATTGGGAAATGCATGACGCGCCGCTGCGATAGTGGCTTCGACTTCGGTGGGGTGATGCGCATAATCGTCAACCACTTCAACGCCTGCCGCACTCCCCAATCGCTGAAAGCGTCGCTCCACACCACGGAACGCTGCGAGTCCGGGCGCCATCTGCGGCACAGTCACGCCGAGCGCGAGTCCGGCACCGATTGCCGCGAGAGCGTTACGCACGTTGTGCAGTCCGGGCACGCTGAGCTCCACTTGGCCCAACGCTTCGTCATCAAAGCGCACGACGAACCGAGCGCCATCTGAGTCGAGCACGAGTGCGTCGGCGATCAAGCGCGCGTTAACTGCGCCATCTGAAGGCTCCGCGCCAGGTAACGTCGCAGAGTATGCAATCACTTCGCTGGTGCTGCGGACGCGCAACGCCATCGCTCCAGCGTCATCGGCACATCGTACGACAACGCGTGCCGGCGAAATGAACTGTTCGAACGCGCACGTAATGTCTTCGAGATCGCGATAGATGTCGAGGTGATCGGCTTCGACATTCAGGACGACCGCGACATCGGGTGACAACGCGAGGAACGAACGATCGTACTCGTCCGACTCCACGACGGACGTGTCGGCGCCGAGCCGCAAATTCCCGCCCCACTGTCCAACGCGACCACCGACGACACCGGTCGGATTCCGACCTGCGGCCGCAAGCGCTTCGGTCGTCATGACAGTCGTGGTCGTCTTGCCATGCGTTCCACTGATGCCGATAAGTGTTCCGCCAGCCACCGCTTCGGCCAAGGCCTCCGCCCGACGTACGAGCGGAATGCCAAGCTCGCGAGCCGCGGCCATCTCGGGATGTGCAGCGGGAATCGCGGACGAGTAGACAACCGCGCGCGCCTGCGTCACCAGCGATGCATCGTGCGGATGGACCGTGATGCCGAGCAGTGCGAGGTCCGGTGCACCAGTCGGACTGGCGTCGGTACCGGTGATGTTGACTCCACGGCGCGCAAGGAGTTCGGCGAGCGCGCTCATGCCAGCGCCAGCGATGCCGATAAAGTGTACTGGGCGCGAATCTGCGGGATTGACGAGTGTCATGTGACGCGGAATATGACGGAGTACTCGCGGCGTCTCAACTCAGCGCGCGCTTGGTCTGTGTGCACCAACGAGCTGCAGCAGGGCGCCCGCGACCTCGGCGGCCGCTGTCGGGCGCCCGCGCTGGAGCAATCCCGTTCGCATTGCGACGAGTTGATCGGGGCGAGACTGCAGTGCGCGCACCGTGGCATCGAGGCTTTCGGCCGACAGCTCTCCCTGCGGCAGATGGATGGCACCGCCGATGGCTACAATCGTCCGCGCATTCTGCGTCTGATGGTCCTGCGCCGCCGTCGGCAACGGTACCAATACCGACGGAATGCCCCATGCGCACAACTCGGCGATTGTCATCGCACCGGCCCGGGTGACTGCGAGGTCAGCCGCGGCATATGCGTCTGCGATCGGAGCGAGATACGCGCGCACGCGCACGAGTTCTGCGGCGCGATCGAGATATGCGGCAGCCTGACTGCGCCCGGTTCCCCAAATGATCGCCACGCCTTCGGGGAGCCCGTTCGCGCACCACGTGGCGACGGCATCATTCAGTGCGCGCGCACCTTGGCTGCCACCGCTGACGAGCACCACGAACGCGTCGGCGGGGAGCCCCCACTTCGCTCGCGCATCCGCTCGCGAGACCGGCGGAACGGGTGGCGGATCGATGGGATTGCCGAGTGCCGCGACCAGTGTATTCGATCCTTCCTTGATGTATTCGGCGGCTTCCGGAAAGCCTAGGTAGATCGCGGCTGCGCCACCGGCGAAGGCACGGGTGGTGAGTCCGGGATGACTGTTCGACTCATGCAACACCGTGGGCACGCCGTGCATGCGCGCCCATGCGAGCGCCACGCCCGATGCGTAGCCACCGGTGGCGACGACGAGTTGCGGCGGGTCCTTCTCCGCGAGGCGGCTGATCTCGCGCCATGCACCTGCCGCGCCGAAGAGCGTACGCCAGTTATTCCACGGCGTGCGACGATAGAGCGGATGGAGATCGAGCAGCGTGTACGGGAACTCTGTGCTGGGCAGAATATCACGTTCGATGCCGCGCTCGGCCCCGATGAAAAAAGGCGCAACCTGAGGCGCGATTTTCACCAGCGCGCGCGCGATCGCGAGCCCCGGATAGAGGTGACCGCCGGTTCCGCCACCAGCAAAGAAGACTCGCATTCCCCCGACGGCTACAGTGACGCCGACGTCAGCGGGTCAGTCGCGTACTCGCCATAGACGCGTTCACGCGTGCTGCCGATGTTTACCAGAATTCCCGTCATCACCAGCGTCAGAACCAAATTCGATCGTCCGAACGAGACGAATGGCAACGTGAGACCGGTGTTTGGCAAGAGTGCGATCACAACGCCCAAGTGGGTGAACGCCGTCAACACAGTCGTGAATGTGAGTCCGACCGCGAGCAGGGATGTGAATGACGTTCGGGCCTGTCGCGCTATTCGAAAGCCGATCCAGCCATACAGTGCGAAAACCAGTGTCAGTGAGGCGAGTCCGACAAACCCCAGCTCTTCACCGACCACCGATCCGATAAAGTCGTTGTAGGCCAGCGGCAACCATCCGCGCTGTTGATTGCCTTCGCCGTACCCTACGCCAAAGAGTCCCCCGGAGCCCACGGCGATCAATGACTGCTTTTGCTGCAGGGCCGCGGTCGACGGTACGCCTTGTGATAAATCGGTCTGTTCTTTATGAACGAAGCTGTTCCAGCGCCGTACGACGTAGTCCTTTTTCCCGACCGTGTGAATCAGCAGTGGAACGGCGAGCGCGGCAAGAAATACAAAATGCGCAACGCGTGCACCGCCAACAAAAAGCAGAACCCCGGTGAGCACACAATAGGTCAACGCGACGGAGTAGTCCGGCTCCCGTATGGCCATGACGCACAGGGCACCTATGACGACGATGAACGGCAGAAGTCCCTTCCCGAGCCGTCGGACTGCGTCACCTTTTTTCACGAGTAGCATCGGCACCCAGACGAGCACGGCAAACTTTGCCAGTTCGGAGGGCTGCAGCGATCCATTCAAGAGAAAACGACGCGAGCCGCCCATGGGTTTTACGATCGACTCAGTGCCCGGGATTGCGGTAAGCAGCATGAGGAAAAGACTGATTCCCATGATTGGCCACGCGAGCTTCCGCCATATCTCAGCATCTACTTTGGCCGCGACCGCAAAGAGTACCGCGCCGAGGAGAACACCCGTTGCCTGCACGTAGGCAAACGTGTACATGCGCTGTGACACGAACGCACTGGCGCTGAGCAACACAGCGAGTCCGACTGCCACGAGCACCGACGTGACGAGCACCAGCGCGCGCGCTTCGACGCCCATGCGCCATCGTTCGCGCGGGGCGTTCGGAGTGGTCGATCTCGGTGCCATACCGGCGCCGGATTGAACGAACGCGGTGGGATCGACCGACCGGCTGGCCGTCATACGCTCTCCCGCGCGAGTCGCGCGAAGGTGCTGCCGCGCGCTTCGTAGTTGGCGAACATGTCGAAACTGGAGCATGCTGGCGACAAAAGAACTGTGTCCCCCGCCATCGCAAGTGCGCGTGCGCGTGCGACGACCTGCTCGAACGTGGCGGTTTCCATTGACTCGATGGCGATCCGGCCGGCCAATGGTGCGGCCAGATCGTGCATGATGATGGGCGCGGCTTCGCCGTACGCGACCACGGCCTTTGCCGTCCGCAAGAGCTCCGGAACGAGCGCGGTGTACGGCTCGCCTTTGTGTCTTCCGCCCAACAACAGAATGGACGGTCGAGTCATGCCCGCGAGCGCGACCTGCGTGGACGCGATGTTGGTTGCCTTGGAGTCGTTGAGCCAGAGCACGCCGTTGCGATCAGCCACGGGTTCGAGCCGGTGCGGGAGCGCGTGGAATGTTGCGACCGCTGCCGCCATGGATTCGCGAGCCGAACGGGTCGTGTGCAACGGATCGGCGACCATCACCGCCAGCAGCGCGGCGAGTGCATTGGCAACGTTGTGATCTCCTGCCAACGACAGCCGTTCACGCGCAACGACAGGCGCACCCAACACATGCAGCGTACCGCCACGTCGATCGAGGTACGCATCGACATCCGTACGCTGCGTTGAGAAGCGATGCACGTGGCCGGTCACGCCCTGCATCATCGCATCGACATCGGCACCGTCGGCAGTCACAACCCACTGCGAGACGACGGTACCGTTCGCAAAGAGCCGACGTTTATCAGCGTAATAGTCGACCACGCTGTCATAGCGATCGAGGTGATCTGGGCTCAGCGTAGTAAGCACGCCCACGTCAGGGAAGATTCCTGGTGTGTCGTGCAGTTGAAACGACGAGATCTCGAGCGAGGCCCACGCCGGCGGCAGCTCTCGCATCGCCATCTCAGAGATTGGCGTACCGATGTTCCCGACATCGGCCGTGTCGTGGCCAAGTGCGCGCAGCAGATGCCCGATGAGCGCCGTCGTTGTGGTCTTACCGTTGGTACCGGTTGTCGCGATGTAGCGAACGCCCGGTTGCAGCCGCAATGCGATTTCCACTTCGCTCACGATAGGCACACCGGCGTCGCGCGCCGCACGAACGGGAGGTGCGTTAGGCGGCACGCCGGGACTGACGACCACAACCGATGCCGACGCAATCCGCGCGAGATCGTGCCCGCCCACTTGGGTATCGACCCGTTCACGCGCGAGATCGGCGGCCGTCGAGACTGTGCTCTCAGACGCGCTGCCATCCGATGCATAAACGGCGATCCCCGCCGAGCGAAGCAGTCGCGCGACCGCACGCCCACTGCGCCCAAGACCAATGACCGCGAACTCGCCACGACGCTCTGCGAGTCGCCGCGCCACTACCGACGCGAGATCCTGTGGAAGTCGCACGTCACCCATTCATCCCCCCGCCGTGACCGGCACCGTCGCACCGAGATTGACTAGCGCAGCTTCAACGTGCTGAGCGCGAGGATCGCGCACAACACCCCAACGATCCAGAAGCGCACCACCACCTGTGTTTCCGGCCAGCCGGTCAGCTCGAAGTGATGATGAAGCGGTGCACGCTTGAATACCCGATTCTTCTCGGCGTACTCTCGTCCGAATCGCTTGAGACGATACTTGAACACGCCGCGCTGCAGAATCACCGAGACGGTTTCAGCAATGAAGACAAAGCCGACGATGAGTAGCAGAAATTCGCTTTTGAGCAGAATCGCGATCGCCCCGACTGCACCGCCAAGCGCGAGCGAACCCGTGTCGCCCATGAACACTTGGGCTGGATGCGCATTGTACCACAGGAATCCAATACAGGCGCCGACAACAGCCGCGCAGAAAATTGTCAGCTCGCCGGCGCCGCGCAGATAGAACACCTGCAGATAGGCGCTTGTATCGACACGACCGATGAGATATGCGAAGAGTCCGAGCGTCAGCACGGCAATCGCGACAAGGCCTGCCGCGAGCCCGTCCAGTCCATCCGTCAGATTCACCGCGTTGCTGGTACCAGTCAGAACGAAGGTCACCCATGGCACATACAGCCACGCCAGTGACGCCATCGCCGGTACAACCAAGATGTATTTGAAGAATGGCAGGGTGGTTGATGCGCCGGGCAACGTCGACAACGGGGACAGCCAGAGAATCAGCCCGAGTCCGATGCCGCAGGTGATCTGCCCCGCGAGTTTGTAGCGTTCGACCAAGCCTTCGTTCTTCTTCCCTTCACGCTTCTGCTTGAGCTTGAGGAAGTCATCGAGAAATCCGATCCCTCCCATCCACAGCATCACCCCCACCGCCAACTGCACATAGTGGTTGCTCAGTCTGGCCCAGAGCAGCACGGGCAGCACGGATGCGACCAGGATGATGAGGCCGCCCATGGTCGGCGTCGTCCCCTTGCCTGCGTGCGTGTCCGGTGTGCCTTCGCGCACAATCTGATGCACCGCCATCTTGCGCAGCCGATCGATGATGACCGGTCCGAAGATGAACGAGACCAGCAGCGCCGTAACAAACGCCGCCGCCGACCTGAACGTGATGTAGTTCAGGAGATTGAGCAGGCGCAGGTCGCGCGCGAACGGTTGAAAGAGCGCGTAGAGCACTAAGCGGTCGCCCAGGACGTGATGGTCGGAACGAGGCGTTCGAGACGCATACCGCGCGACGCCTTGAGAAGGAAGACTGCATTTCGTGCCAGACGCTCTTCGAGCAGCGTCCAGAGTACATCAGGTTCTGCGGCGACGATCACGCGCGAATCGTTCGGCGCCACAAGCTTGAACGCCTCTGCAAATTCACCGACACCGGCGATGAGCTCTGCGCCTGATGCCAACGCCGCCTGCGCGATCGCGCGATGCTGCGCCCCTGCGTGCACACCCAACTCGCGCATGGTACCCAGAATCGCGACGCGCTGGCGACCGGCACCAACGCTCGTCAGCAGGTCAAGCGCAGCGCGCATCGACGCCGGGTTGGCGTTGTATGCATCGTTGATCAACACCGCGTCACCCAACTCCTGCCACACGCCGCGCATACTTGGCACGGGCATGACCGCCATCCCCGCAGCAGCGTCGGCGATCGGGACACCACAGGCGCGCGCCGTCGCTACCGCAAGCATCGCGTTCGCTGCCTGATGCGCACCACGCAGGGGCAACGCAATGCGAGTCCCGTCTACCTCGAGCCATGGGCGACCTTCTTCGTCGAGGCCCCATGCGGACGGCACCACGTCGGCCGGCGCGCCGGAGGTTGACTCAAGCCCCGCGCGCACGACCGTACGCGCGCGTGAAGTCGCCAGCTCCATCACTTCCGGATGAACACTCGGCACGATCGCCAGCGCGACGCCGTCAAAGACGTCAGCTTCTTCGCGCAACACACCGGCGAGATCGCCGAGCCCTTCAAGATGTTCCTCGCCAATTGATGTCAGCACGGCGACGTCTGGTTCGGAGATCGCGCGCAACGTTGCAATCTCACCCGGCGTGTTCGTTCCGACTTCAACAACGGCAATCTCAGCGTCCGATGGAATGGACAGCAGGGTGAGTGGAACGCCGATGAGATTGTTGAGATTCCCGGCGGTCGCGTGCACCATGAACGTGCGGCCGAGTGCGGCCTTGAGCAGTTCTTTGGTGCTGGTCTTCCCGTTCGATCCGGCAACGGCAATCACCGTCCGCCCCCACGCCCGTCGCCACGCCGTGGCGAGTTGCCCGAGCGCCACGAGCGTATCGGGCACGATGAAGGCGGGAAGTCCGAGGCCGACCACCGACTTGGGATCGTCCACGACCAAAGCCGCTGCGCCGGCATCACGCGCGGCAGATAGAAATGCGTGCGCGTCGTGATTCTCGCCGCGAAGCGCAACGAACACGTCGCCGCGCTTGATCGTGCGGGTGTCGGTGGAGATGCCGCTGAGTGGCTGCGACGAGCGAGGCCCTGTTCGCAACGCACTCGCAACACGCTGCAGCGTCCAGTACGGATGCGGTAAATCCGGCGTAACTGCGGTGACAGCCTGAAACGCAGTTCCTGCGATGGTCAACACGGTCACCGGCGCGCTCCTGTCACTGCTGATAGTTCGGCGACGATTTCGCGCTCGTCGAAGGGAAACGATGTCGTGCCGCGAATCTGATATGTCTCGTGCCCTTTGCCAGCGAGCACGATGACATCGTACGGCGTGGCGACAGATAGTGCGTGAGCAATGGCTTCGCGCCGATCGACGACGCGCGCATGATCACGTCGCTGCATTCCAGCCTCGATGTCATCGAGAATGCGTTCGGGGTCTTCAGTGCGCGGATTGTCGCTGGTGACAATGACCACATCCGCGAGAGACTCGGCGATACGCCCCATTTCCGGACGCTTGCCACGATCGCGATCGCCACCGCACCCAAAGACGACGATCAGGCGACTGACTACCGACTCGGCATCGGAGTTCGTGGTTGTCGCAGCCTGCGTGAACGGTCGTACAGCGCGCAGTGCGCGTTCGAGCGCATCCGGGGTGTGCGCGTAATCGCGAAGCACCGTGGGCGCCGCATGCACGCGTTCCAGGCGACCGGGGACCTGCGGCGCGCGCGTCAGCTTGTCTGCGACATCGGCCAGTGACACCCCGAGCGCGAGCGCGGCTGAGGCCGCCGAAAGGGCGTTCGCAACGTTGAAATCGCCGATGAGCGGAAATGCGACCGGTACCGCACCCGTCGGTGCAACGAGCAGAAACCGACTCCCTGCGGACGAAAACACCACGTCGCGCGCCATCACGTCTGCCGGCGAGTCGATGCCGAACGTCCACATCCGCGGCGCGTGCGTCACACCGCGCCAAGCCACGTCGTCAGCGTTGAACAAGGCGACGCCATCACGCGCGAGCAAGCCGACGAGGCGCAGCTTCGCCGTGCGATAGGCGTCCATCGTACCGTGATAATCGAGATGGTCGCGCGTGAGATTGGTGAACACCGCCGCATTGAAGACGATGCCATCCACGCGACGCTGGTCGAGCGAATGCGACGAAACCTCCATCGCAACGGTTCGCACCCCGCGATCAACCAAAACTCGTAACAGACGCTGCAACTCAACCGGCCCGGGCGTGGTGAGTCCACTGCCACCAGGCATCGGTTCGCCGGCACTGCCAATCAACACGCCGAGTGTTCCGATGGATGCTGCGGCGCGCCCTGGGTGGTCGAAGAGATGACGGAGCAATCCGACGGTGGTTGTCTTGCCATTCGTGCCGGTCACCCCAACGATCGAGAGTTCCCGCGCCGGCCATCCGTGAAATGCGGCCGCGGCGACAGCGGCCGCGCGGCGTCCATCACGCACGATGATCTGGGGTAGTGTCGTGCGTGACGCGTCTTCGACGATGGCGAGTGTGGCCCCGGCATCGCGCGCTGCACCGAGCCAATCGTGCCCATCGAGGGCATGACCACGCACAGCGACAAATCCGCCGCCCGCGCCCACCCGCCGACTGTCGTCCGCAAGATCGGCAATCGTTCCTGGCAGTTCGCCACTCGTGCCCACCAGCAATCCGGCGTCGCCGAGTGCGTCGACCATTTCCGCAACGGAGTGCGGCGGCGAGTCACCTGCGTCACTCGATGACACCATCATGGCTTCATGGCGCCGAAAAGAGCACGACCGTACTTCCCGCGCGGGCGACTGCACCCGCCGCAGGTTTTGTCTGCCCTCGTGGCCCCTTGACCACACGCACCTGAAAGCCTGAGGCAAACAACGTGCGCGCCGCCTGCCGCGCATCCAGCCCAAATACTGACGGGACAAACTGTGTCCCCGCTGCGAGTGGTGGGTGCAACGAGCCTCCCGCGGCGATACGCACGGCGGTGCCGTTCATGTTGTCAGCGGTGCCGGTGGTTGTGGATTCAAGGCCGCTCGTTGAAGCAACGAACGGCAGCGCGACGACGACGCGCCCTGCACTCGCGAAAGGCGCCACGGGTGCCGGCGCGGGAGCACGCAACGAATCGAAGCGCGCCGAATCACGCGACGCGGCAGCGATCGCTTGTGGCGACTTGGGCTTCACCACCGGCGCGCGCAGCGGCCGGGCGTACTTGGCAAGCTCGCGACGATCCAGCGACGCATCACGCGTAGCCAGCGCCGCCTGCAGAATTCCGTGCACCAATCCCCCAGAAACAACCCCGCCAAAAATCTTGCTCTTCGGATCGATGAGCCTTGCAACGATCACGTACTGCGGAGCCTGCGCCGGGAAGAGCGCGGCGAATGTCGCGTTGTACGCGCCGTTGATGTAGCGCCCATTCGTACCGGCGCGACGCGCCGTGCCGCTCTTGCCGGCCACGTCGTACGTCTCGAGTCCAGCCGCGGTCGCCGTGCCACTATCGACCACCGATTCGAGCATCGTTTGCATCGACCGCGCCGTCTCTTCGCTGACTGCGCGACGCAGCACCCGTCGCTGATGTTTATACACCAGCGTTCCGTCGGCATCGTGAATCTCACGGATGAGCACGGGCTGCACGACTTCGCCGCCATTTGCGAGCGCCGCATACGCGACCGCAATCTGCAAAGGCGTTGCCGATATCTCGTACCCCATCGCGACTGACGCACCGGTCTGCGGCCCCCAGCCACCGGGCTTGCCGAACGCGCGCCAGGGGAGCGGCATTCTTCCCCGCGATTCAGCGGGATATGGAATTCCCGTGAACGCACCAAAGCCGAAATCGCGCAAGGCTTCATACTCTTCGCGTGGCGTGAAGCGCTGCGACAACTTCGCGACGCCAATGTTGCTCGACAGCCGAATCACGTCGCTGACCGGCATCGAGGCGTGCGGATGCTCGTCGGTAATCTCACGTTTGGCGAGTGTCCACTTGCCGCCCTCGGTGTTGATTATCTCATCCGCCGTCGTGCGCTTGAGATCGAGCAGCCGTACCACGGTGAAGGGCTTCATCACTGAGCCCGGCTCGTACGGCTCGGTCAACGGCGTGCTGTTGGCCGCGGGCCTACCATCGCGCGCGCCGGCCAGTGCGAGCACCGATCCATCATTCGGATTGAGCATCACGACGTCGCCGCCAGTCGCGCCAGTACGTTCGATCGCCAGCGCGAGCTCACGCTCGGCGATCTCCTGCAGCGAGCGATTGAGCGTCAGTGTCACCGCGTGACCGGTTTGCGCGGAGACTCGCGCGAGAGCCGGCGACTCGAGGCCCTTGAGCAGTTCGTCCCTTCCATTGACGCCGCGCAGCAGCGGGTCGAGCTCCAACTCCACGCCTCCCTGCGGCTGCTGCTCATTGCTCATGCTGCCAAGGATGCGCTGAATGCCGATCGGCGCCGAGACGAAACGACGCAACTCGCGCGTTTGATGCACGGCACGCAACTGAATCAGCTTATCGACGTCACTCGGCGCGTACAACGCGGGAATGACGACGGCACCTTTCGTCGTATCGAGTGCACGGCGAATGAGGGCCTCACGCACACCAATCTGCGCCAACTCGCGACGGATCACTCCGCGCGCGTCACCGTAGCGTTTGGTTGAATCGATGGCCTTCGGCGAAATCTCGAGGCGGACCAACTCCCGCGACTCAACGAGAACGTTGCCGTTCGCGTCGAGAATCCGTCCACGCAACGCCGCGACGGTCAGACGCTTGACCTGCTGGTTGGTGGCAGCGTTCGCCCACTTGTCGCGGTCAACGATCTGGACCTGCACCGCCTGGGCAATGATTGCGAGGGCGAACACAACGAGGACTGAATGCACAAACATCGTGCGTCCACGGTTGACCAGTGGACGACCGCTGCTCGCATCCGTGGCTGCGGTCGGTGGCTTGTGCGGCGATGTGCCCCGCGACGACGGAGCGGAGGGATTCGACATCGTCGGCACGTCGTTGCGCCGGTTGCTCACCGGACGCTCCCCGAATCGGCCAGCGTGCGCGTCTGTCCTTCGGTCGCGACATGCATGCCGAGCCGGCGCTCGGCTTCACTCACCACTCGTTGACGTCCCATTGCCTCGCGCAGGTTCCGCTCGATGATTCGACGTTCCGCGTCAATCGCAATGAGTTCCTTGTTCATATCGGCGACCTCCTCTACCAGCGAGATTCCTGCGCTTCGACGCCAGATGACAACGGCTGCGACGGCCATGAGCACCAGCAGAACGAGCGCGAACTTGGTGCGGCCGCGCATCGGCGCACGCGCAGCCGGTCGAGCCGTGGCCATCAGGCGCCACGCCTCCACGCACGCAGACGCGCGCTCCGTGCGCGCGGATTCACTTCGGTTTCGCCTTCGCCCGCATTGATGGGGCGTTTGGTCAGCGTCTCACCCAACGGCGCGCCTCGGCAGGTGCACATCATCAGCTTGGGTGGGCAAATGCAGGCCGCGCTCCAATCGCGGAACGCGTTCTTGACGAGACGATCTTCGCCTGAGTGATAGCTGATGATGGCGAGCACGCCACCGACAGTCAGACGATCACGCAGGAGCGGCAGCGCATGTTCGAGGCCTGCGAGTTCGTCGTTCACGGCGATGCGGACGGCTTGGAAGATGCGCGCAAAATCAGGCGCGCCACTGCGTGGACCGAGCACCGCGCGGATGGCGTCGACAAGATCGTCAGCTGTGGCGAACGGGCGACGTTCGCGACGTCGCGCGATTTCGCGCGCGAGGCGTGCAGCGCGCGGCTCGTCCGCGTAGGCCCGGAGCAGCGCACACAGATCGACCTCGTCGATCGTGTTGAGCAGTTCAGCAGCGTCGAGGTCGGCGTCGGTCCCCATTCGCATGTCGAGCGGTGCCCCTTCGCGAAAGGTAAAGCCGCGCGTGAGATCGTCGAACTGATGGGAGGACACGCCGAGGTCGAGCAGAATGCCGTCAAAGTGCTCGGCGTCAGCAAGCACGCTGTTGTCGAGCGTCGAATAGTTGGCGAGGATCGCGCGGAACTGTCCGGAGCGCTCGTAGTCGGACAACCGCTCGCGCGCTGAGGCGAGCGCGCGCGGATCGCGGTCGATGCCGGTGACTCGGCTGCCTTTTTCGAGAAGTGCAGCGGCATGCCCACCGCCGCCGAGTGTGCAGTCAAGCACAGTCGACGACCGCTCGAGAAGTGTTTCGACTTCGGCGAGCAAAACGGGGACATGATAGGCGCCTACGCGCCCGGATGGGATTGAACGGACCGGGCTCACAGCCAGTGGTTTGGGCGCGGCATGTTAGCGAGACGCGCAGAGTACCGTCAAGCGCTGTGCCGTCGTGAAGTGTTGTGCATTACTACCATCGAGAAACGGATGTGATGCACGTCGACGCATTTCGGTGTCCAGAACTGAGGTCCTGAAATGCACGCGAGCCCGCCGTCGCAGGCGACGGCGGGCTCGCGGTGAAGCGCGGCGGTGAGTTGCCGTTACTTGCAGTACGCCTTGATCAGGGCTTCCGCACTCGTGTCGAGCTGCATCGCGTACCCCATTAACTGGCGCATGGTGTCCGCGTAAAGCTGGCCGCCCTTGGGCAACTGGATCTGCGCGTCGCCAATCATGTCTTTCGCCTGCTTCGCCATCGGACACGACTTCGCAGCATTCGCCGCCTGTAGTGTGACGTTGGCGAACTGTACGTAGGTCGAACCGAGTACGAAACCGGCCTGCTGTTTGGTTGTCCCCTTCGACACCGAGTCGGCGTAGAGCAGCGTCTTGATGGCAAGTGCGAAGTCGTCCGGATTCTTTGACTTCACTGCGGCGGCGACTTGCTGCTGGCCAATGCCGATGACCATCTGACGGGTCACCGCGGCGGTGTCGCCAGCCGCGATCAATTCGCGCGCCGCAGGGACAATCTCGTCGTTTCGATTGAGCTCTTTCAGCATCGTCAAGCGCAGGAACGCACCGTTCTCGACCGGAATCTTCGCGGCAATTGCCTTGTTCAGCGCGTCGAGTGACTGCTGGGTCTGCCCTGCGGCACGAAGATCGCGAATCTGGATGAACGTCAGGCTCGGCTGATTCGGGAACTTCGCCAGACCCTTCGACGCGTACTCAGCCGCCTTGGTCGGCTGGCTGTCATTCGCGAACGAAAGTGCGGTGCGAATGAAATACGTGGTGTCCGCGAATGACGTGTCCAGCTTGATCAGCTCTTCGCCTTGAGCGAACGCGGCCTTGAAGTCTTTCACCGCGAGCAAAATCTTCCAGCGGAGCGCGAGCAGTTCCGGGTCACCCGGATTGTTCGTGACGGCCTCGTCGATGATCGGACGCGCCAACGCCGGGTTGGCCAGCGCGGCGACCGCATCGACCACGTCCTTCTGCAGGCGCGGGTTGGACGGGTCGGTGGCGAGCAAGCGGGTGAGGGTCAGAACCGCCGAGTCCGACATGTTGGCCGTGCGGTATGCCTGCGCAAGCAGTGAAAGTCCCGGACGGCTCTTCGGGTCGATTGCCACGATTTCCAAGGCGATTGCGAGCTGCGCCTCGTTCGGCGCCTTCTGGGACACGAGCACGTTGGCCAGACAAATGCGGGCCAGCGTCGCCTTCGGATACGCCGTGATGCCTTCCTTCGCGAAGGCGGCTGCGGCGTCGAACTTACCATCGCGGGCGGAATTCACGCACTTCTTTTCGAACTCGATCTGCTTGCGCGCTTCCTTGAGCTCCTTGGAGACCAAGCCGGCAGCGGCGTCGAGCTTGGGCGCATCGTAGGTGCCAAGTGGCTGGACGAGAGCGTTGTCGCGGGCGAGGACCAAGCTGCCTTCGACTTTGAAACCGGTGGCGCTCTTGGTCGCGGTACCGGTGACGTATTCGTCAGCGCGCAACAGGTTGGCCAATGCACGGGCGTCGTGCGGCTGGAGCGCGTCCGTTGTCGGGAAGCCCGACGCCTCGAGGGTTGCATTGATGTCCTGCTTGGGCAGGACGTACACCTGCTTGAACGGAAATTCTGAGGTCATGTGTGACCGGACGGCATCAGCCACCTGAACACCCAGCCCTTTTTCCCCGGCCTTGAAGACCGAGACCATGACGCGAATGGCGTTGGGATCCGGAACGCGATTGTACTGCGCCGACGCCAGCGAAGGCATCAGCACGATGCCGCCGAGCGCGAAACCGATCCCAGACAGCGCCTGGAAATTCCGTGACATCAATGTCGTAACCTCCGCACAGAGAAGCCGTAGTGACCGACAGAGGCACACAACGGCGGCGCCGTGTGCTGTCGGGGGGGAAAACAACCCGGTGCCCGTGCGCGAGACACGCGGGTCAGGGGACATCGAAGGCCAAACGGGAACTTGGCGCCAACCGGAAACCGTCGCAAGACGGAAACCGGCCGCACCTTTGTGCAGGTGGGCGAAGAGGGACTCGAACCCCCGACATCCTGCGTGTAAGGCAGGCGCTCTAACCGACTGAGCTATTCGCCCAAGGGTACAGACCGACTGAATTCAGCGCTTCAAGATGGCGAGCGGGATGAGGACTACATACCCCAAGACCAGCAGAATGGGCGCGATCGTTTCGCCCCCACGTGCCAAGTCGACATAACCAGCCAGCAACACCAGCGCGGCGGCACCCCAGAACAGGAGTGCCCGCGAACGGGGCCTATCGATTGTCGTCATAGCAGCAAGGATACCTGCCCCCACCCCACCCCAACAAGGGCAGGCTCCGGGCAATCCGCTTTCAATTGGGCCGGACCGCGTCGGGCTCAACCTCAGCTTGGGCTTCGCTCTCGGGGTATCCGGGTTGCTCCGGAAACAGGATGGCCTCCAGCGCACTCTCCCGCGCCGCCCGTTCCTGCGCGGCGTCGACGACGCGCATCGCCTCAAGCCGCTTCCGATCGCGCCGCTTCCGCATCCAGAACAGTGGACCGAGGAGCAGTGCAAAGAACCCCAGGGCGGCCGACAGATTCGCCACCAGCGCCAGTGCACCGAAGCGACGTCGCGTCTGCTGCTGCCAGTGTTTGTCGAACTGTTCGCCGGTCATCCCAAAGGCGCGACGCACGGCGGGCTCGAACGCGGCGGCGCTCTTCCACTCGCGAAAAAAGTTGGTCAGCCCATTCTGCCGATCGAGGGCCGCCAACTCCTCGACAGCCCGATAGGCGAGTGCATAGCTCCAACTCGCCTGCGACGCGCCAGCATAGAAACCGTCCTCAAGCTGCTCGAGTGTAGGCAACGTATGCCATACCAGTCCGCTGGACATCTCGATCGCGGATTCGCGAGACCATTCATGGGCGGCAAAACTCGCATAACCCTCGTCGAACCAGCGCGGGGGCAACGCCCCCATCGCTTCGTGCAGCGCGAGATGGGCAAGCTCGTGGCGGAGCACCACCAGCGGATCTCCGGCATCGCTCCCCGCTTTGCCGCCCTGCATGATCACCCGCTGCTTGTCCGGGAGTGCGACCGCTGCGCCCCACTCTGGTGCAGCGGGCCCAACCCACTCGCGAAAACGTTTGGCGTCGGGCGCGATTGCGATCAGTACGTGCGCGTTGGGTCGGGCAATTCCGGGAAAGCTGTCCTGTGTGACGGCGGCGGCCAGCATCGACTGCGCGAGCCGCGCATCGCGTCGTTCGGCGACTACCGTGAATCGCCCGCTATCGAGGCGAACACCGGTGGACGAAACTTGGGCGGGCAGTCGTTCCGCCCACGCCATGCTCGCCAGCGTCGCGAAGAACACGAGCGCTGCCGCGACTAACCCTCGCGCGGCACGACGCCTCCCTGCTCCACCAAAGCGAGTGTTTCCGCGCAACGCTGTCCCCATGGATTGAACTTGTTCGCGTTCGCGCCTTCCCGCCACGCGTCCTGCGCACGGGTTCGATCGCCCCCAAACCAGCGCGCGCGTCCCAGTTCATACCACGCTTGCAACAGGTTCGGTCCTAGTTCAAGCGCCTTCTTGAAGAACAGTTCGGCGTCGCTGTACATCTCCCGCTCCCGATAGACCATGCCGAGATAGAGGTGGGCGTACAGTGTGGCCTTCCGATCGTTGTCCAACTTGATCGCCCGCGACAGATGCTCGATGGCTTCACCGTAACTCTTTTTACGGAGACAGATGAAGCCGACGTTCGTGCGCGCCAGTGTGTTCTGTGGATCGCGCATCAACACATTGTGGAATGTGAGCAGCGCGCTGTCGTATTGCTCCTGCAGCATCTGCGCCCATCCGAGCAGCGTTTCGGCCTCGCTGTTGGCCGGCGTCAGCTCAAGCGCGCGACGCAGCGCGGCTTCAGCGCCCGGTGCATCACCGAGTGAGAGCTTGGACCAACCTTTCTCGACGAAGCTCGACGCACCGAGATGATCGACGCGGCCCGAGGTCGCCGGATGCGCGTTCGACCCGACGCGTCCATCGAGCTGCTTCCAGGTGTCAGCCAGCGCCTTCACCTCGTCCTTGAATGCAGCATACGCAGCCACCGCGGCCTCGGCGTCACGAAAGAGCGCGACGATCTCCTGCTTGAGTTGCACGCGCTCCTCGGCGCTTGGTTGCGCATCGAGTGCTGCCGCGATGGCCGCGCGCCGCTTGCCGAGGGTATCACCGTCGGGCATGGTGGCCTCGGTCATGCCACGCTTCTCATGACACGTTGCTCACGCGACGTCGCCGCGCAGCAGGTCAGAGAATTCGAGAACAGCTGAATGCGTTGACGCTGCGAGCGCTTGGACCACGTCGAGCACCAGAACCGTCTGCTCCTGACGAGTGAAGACGCCACGGGCGCCGAGCGGCAAATACGTGTGCGTGCCATCGTAGACGAGCGGTGCGACCATCGAGGCATCGATGGTGACCACTTCCTGCACGCCGTCGACCGCTGCAGCAACCCACGATTGGCCGTCGGAAAATACCAGCACCCGCGAACGAATCGAAGGCGCCAGTGCGAGTCCCAACGACGATGCCAGGTTGGCCAGCGGCAGCATCCGGCCGCCGTACGTGACGGAGTCGCGCGCGGAGTCGGCACGCAACACGCGCTCGACTCGTTCTACGGAAACGCCAAAGCGATGGCCAGCTATCGAAAAGATGACAAACGTCGCACGATCAACGATCACGACATTCGCGCGAGCACGCGGCGAGAATGCGGCGGTTGAGCGGAATCGGCCGATGCTCACGTCGCGTCCTCGTGAAGTTGCGCGAGTTCAGTGATCGCGTCGGCGATCTGCTCGAGCATCGCCACACGGTCCGCGCCAGCTTCGCGTAACGCGGCGTCCGGCATCCCGGCAATCACGGCCGAGTCACGATGCTGGACCACGGCGCGCCCGCCGGCCTTGCGCACTGCGGAGAGTCCTGCGGCGCCATCGCGCCCCATCCCGGTCACCACAACGCCAATCGTCGACGCGCCGAACAGTATTGACGCGGACTTGAAGAGTGGATCGGCCGCAGGTCGTACCCCCCATTCCGCGGCACTGCGATCGAGTGAGAGCGAGGGGGCGGAGTGGGTGCCGGTAACGCGCATGTGAAGGCCTCCTGGAGCTACATACGCGCGACCGGCGAGTATCGGGTCGCCGTGAGTCGCTTCGGACACTGTGAGGCGCGAGGCGCCGTGCAAACGCGACGCCAAGCTTGCGGTGAATCCCGCTGGCATATGCTGCACGATCAGCACGGCCGTGCGGGCGAACCTTGGAAGCCGCGGAACGATACGGGAAAGCGCGGCGGGCCCGCCGGTAGAAGCCGCAATGCACACCAGCTGTGTCGCGGGCACGGCCGCGCCGGATCTTGGCGCGCCGCCTATTCTCGTCGTAGCGCTCTTGGCGTGATCAACCGCGCCACCGGCACGAGGAAGGATCTCAAGGTTGGTACACGCCGCCGCCCGCAGCGCTTCGAGCAGCTGCTCACTCACGTCTTCGAGATCGAGGCTGATCGCGCCGGACGGTTTCCGCACAAAATCGACCGCGCCCAGTTCGAGCGCGCGCAGCGTCGCATCAGCCCCACCGTCCGCTCCGCCCGCACTCAACATCACGACCGCGCGAGGTCGCTCCTGCATGATCTGCTGTAGCACCGACAGCCCGTCGAGCTGGGGCATGTCGACATCCAGCGTGACGATGTCCGGATTGAGCAACGCCACCTGACGCAGCGCGTCGATGCCGTCACGCGCCGTGCCGACAACATCAAATTCGCCACTCGAGGCGACGACATCGCTGACGATGCGGCGCATGAAGGCGCTGTCGTCCACCACCAGCACCCGTGGGAGTGGTGTGTCACGCATGGGCCGACGCACCATTGAATCAGAGAACGACATCGCCTTTCGCGATCGATTTGACGAGCAAGCTCCCGCCATCGACATCGAAGACCACCGAACGGCCGTGATCCCCCCCGACATCTTCACCCACAATCGCAATCTCTGCGGCGGCACAGGCGGCGCGAGCGGCCGCAATATTGCGCGCACCAAGCGAGATCGCACCGGGGATCAATAGCGCTGCGAACATGCTCGCGCCCCCGATCAGTCGGGCCTCGATCGTGCCGCTGCCGTCGAGCTCGCGTATCCGACGCACCATCACCGGTACGGCGGCCGATGCGCTTTTAGCCGGCGGCTCATGCACAGCGCTCAGGCTCTCGTGCGGCAAGAGCGTGTGCGCGAGCGCCCCGATCTTTCGTTCTCGTTCGTAGAGCACGATCGCGACGCACGAGCCAATGCCATTGGTCAGGAGTACGGCGCCGCTCTCAGCCACCGCGTAGTCGGCGATGCCGACGGTGATCTGCGTCATACGATAGTTCCTGGATTGCTGCGAGTGGCCGGACTCACGCGGCTTCCTCCGCCATCGTCTGCTCGGGGGGCGGTGGCGTCGGCTCCCACTCTGCCGTGGTCTCTGTGAGATCGTTCTGTCCTGCCCGCGTCTCAGCGCGACTGAGTGCTTCAAGATTCGCACGCACGATGTGGTTGCCGGGTTCAATCGCCTGCGCTCGTTCCCATGCGGACTGTGCGTCGATCATCTGTCCACGGCGGTAGAGGATGTTGCCCAGCTTGAGGTGCACATCCGCACCGTGCACCGGATCGAGTCGCACGACGCGCGTGAAGGCGTCGAACGCCTCGTCGTATCGCTGGGCGCGGTAGAGATAGTCCCCAAGATTCTTGTGCAGACGCGCTTCGTTGGAGTCTTCAAGCAACGCGTGCTCGATCGTGCGCGCTGCGAGTTCGTAGCTACCGCGCCGCTCGTACACCACCGCGAGATTGTTGTGCAAGCCGGCGGCATGCGGATGCACGCCAATCCCTTCTTCGAGCAACGCACCGGCGCGCACAAGATCGCCGCCAAGCGCTGCCGCAAGCCCGGCCGTGTGAAACCACGACGCCGACGGCTGACGCGCACCCCATTGCCCCCGCGCTGCGGTCAGCTGTGCTTCGGCGGTGTCAAGATCGCCGCGTGAGAGTGCGACCACCGCCTGCGAAAGACTGGTGCGCGCATCATTCGCCGTGCCACGCTTTACGGCTTCGCTGAGCTGCGCGGCAGCCTCGTCCAATCGGCCGAGTCGTTCAAGGGCGTATGCGAGATTGTGAAACGCGGCCGCCGATGCGTCGGGTTCGTCTGTAGCACGCTGCAGCACATCGACAGCACTGTCCCACTCGCCGCGACGGAGGTGGACGAGACCGAGGTGGAAGCGCGCAGCGGCATCGGCATCCCGCAGCTCGAGCACACGACGGAACTCGCGCTGCGCCTCGTCGTAGAGGCCGGTGCGATAGAACGCAACGCCCAAGTTGCGATGTTCTGCCACCTGACTCTCGGGCGATGGTTGACGTCGCGGGGCACTGCGCCCAACGCGCTGCGCGAATCCGGCGGTGAGCAGACCGAAGATGGCCTTACCCACTTCGAACTCACCAAGCCCCGACCGTTCGATCACCGTGTTCACGTCCTGCGTGCCGTCGAGGAGCGACAACAACTTTTCCTGCGCAGCGCTGAGCGGTACCTCGCGCATGGCAATACGCGGGGTATCGATCTCGAAAATGAGATCGAGACTGGGGATCTTCTTTGCGATCAACGTCCATTCGTCCACGCGGCGCGCGCCTTCGAGCAGCAACGAGTCCGCGCTGATGGAGACGAGAATGTCGCTCTCGTCAGCACGGGGCGCCGCCTCGAAGGTGAAGGTGCCGTGGGTCCAACCAAGCAGGTAGTACACCGCTTCTTCGACATGCGCGCGATAGTGCGACTCGAGCACGTCGAGATCGACGAGACCACGATCGAGCAGTACGACAGCGAGCGCGCGGTCGTCGGCCGGAGCTCCGGCGGCAACCGCTTTGGCCAGCGCATCAGCCGCGATCGCGCCATTGCGCAGCAAGCGATCGCCCAGCCGGTCACGGCGATTGACGAGCGCCGCAAAGACGATGCGTCCCGCGTCAAAGTGAATGGTGCCGAAGCTGCCTTCACCTGCCACGCTCAAGCACCCGGTCTTCTGCCCGAGCGCGAGCAGTTGGAGTACGTCAGCAAGACTGGCTTCGTTCAAATGGCCGCGAATTGCCATCAGCGGAAATCCTCGATCACGCGCGCACCGACGTCACTCCAATCCCAGATCACCTTCTCGCGATCGAGAAAGAAATCGTCGAGCCGTGCCTGATCGTCGGCCCCGGCGACCATGCGCGGCGCCGCGGAACGATGCGCCCGCGGTGTGGCGATGCCAAGCGCGAGTTGCGCAGACGCGAACGTGATTGCGAGTCCGTGCATTTCGGCCGCGGCGTGCACACGCTTGAACAGCCCACCGAGCTCACGGACGTTGCTGACGTCGTGGTCGGCCAGCAGCGCCACCAATTCCGGCGTGACCTGCGCGTGCGCTTCACGCAGCCAGCGCTCGACAATCTCCGCTCGCAAGCCGCGATCCGGCGTCTGCAGCGTCACCACCAGTCCACCTTCAAAGCGCGAACGTAACCGATCTGCCAACCCGTGCACCTCGCGTGGCGCACGGTCGCACGTCAGCACAATCTGCCCGCCGCGTTCGTAGAGTTGGTTGAACAGATGGAAGAGCTCTTCCTGCGTGCGCTCACCGTCGGCAAGCGATTGCACGTCATCGAGAATGAGCACGTCGGCCGCGCGATACCGGGCGCGCCACCGCTCGACGCTTCCGCCCTGCATCGCAGCCACCAGCTCATCCCTGAACGCGGCTGCGGACAGACAGGCAATGGTCTTCTCCGGCCAAGTCTCGCGCAGTGCATTCCCGAGGGCATGGACGAGATGCGTCTTCCCAACGCCGCTTGCCCCCTGTACCAGTAACGGATTGTAGCGGGCCCCTGGCTGCTCTACGACCGTATCGAACGCGGTCAACGCCAGTTGATTCGCATTTCCGACTTCGAACGTCTCGCGCGAGAAGGTTACGAGCGGCGCGGGCAACGGCACCGAGATCGCAATTGCACGATCAAGCAGCGCCTGCGCCTCGGCGACGGTCTCCGGATTGCGAAACGCTCCATGACCGCGCAGCGACGGGTCGACCGCAACCGCTTTGAACTCGAGCGCACGCAAATGTTCGACCGCCGCAGTGAACGTCGCGAGCAAACCGTTCACGTCGGGTTGCACGGGATGCGCCATCGCTCGCTCGAGTACGCTGGTGACGTACCCTTCGCCGCGCCAGAACGTACACGCTTCGCCGAGCACGACGCGCCACTTCTCCACGCGCGTCTCGACTTCCCGAAACACATCGGCAAGGAACCCTTCGTATTCGCCAGCCGCTTCACTCCCACCGGCGACCTGACGTCCACTTGCAGTCGCGGCCACCCTCACCGGCGTCACACGCTCACCGAGCACGGCGCGCACATCGTTGGGGCCGATCCCCTGCCCTTCCAGCTGCTGATACGCGGTGAGCTTGTTCAGTGCACCCTTGAGCTCACGCACGTTGCCGAACGCAAGACGGGCGACTTCTTCCAGCACGCCATCGTAGAAGTCGAGCGAGCGCGTGCTGCAGGCGTTGCGCAGGATGGCAAGCCGCATTTCATAGTCTGGCGCGCCAACGTCAACGATGAGCCCACCTGAGAGACGCGACACCAGACGTTGATCAACGTCGGGAATTTCAGCCGGTGGACGATCGCTCGTCATCACGAGCTGTCGACCGTCACCCTGCATGAGGTTGAACAGCCGCAGCAACTCACTTTGCGTCTCGCGCTGACCGGCGAGGAACTGAACATCATCCACGACCAGCAGGTCGACCTGCTGATAGCGCTGCGTGAAATGCTCCTGCTGCCCCGATCCGATCGCCAGATGCAGACGCTCGGCCACTTCTTCGCCGCTGCTGAACTCCACGCGCAGATCGGTCTGTGCAAGGCATGCCTGGTGCACGATCGCCGCGACCAGATGGGTCTTGCCCACCCCCGATTCGCCGTAGATGAACAACGGGTTGTACGCCGAGCCCGGCGCCTCGGCGACGGCAAACGCCGCCGACGCGGCGAGACGATTCGACGAGCCGACTACGAAGTTGGCGAAACGGTAGTTGCCGTCGAGCAAGCCAGTCATTCGGCGCCCACCGCAATCGCAACCGCAACCGCAGCTGCGGCTTCATGCGCGGCGACATTCGCCGCATCCTCCGCACCCAGCCGACGCAAGACGCGCATGCCGAGCGAACGGAGCGTGTCGAACACGCCGGTGCCATGCGGCGCATCGGCGGCAAATTCAGGGACCGCACGGAAGTTCAACGCGACGGAGAGTTCCTCGACACTCGCGGCGAGAGACGGTGGCAAATCCTGCTTGTTGTACTGGATCACCATCGGCAGGACCCGCGCATCGATGCCATGCTCGGCGAGATTGGCGTGGAGGTCCTGCATGCTGTCGATGTTGTCCTCCCAACGATGGCGCTGACTGTCGGCAACGAAGACCACACCGTCCGCTCCCTGCAACACGAGTTGGCGGATGGCACGGTAGTACGGCTGCCCCGGGACGGTGTAAAGCTGGAAACGCACCCTGTATGCACCAACCGTGCCGAGGTCGACCGGGAGGTAGTCGAAGAAGAGCGTGCGATCCCGGCGTGTGGCGAGGGATGTGAGCGAGCCGACCTGCTCATCGGGCAAGGCCGAGTGCAGATACGTCAGGTTCGTTGTTTTTCCTGATCGGCCAGGTCCGTAGTAGACCAGCTTACAGGTGATCAGCCGCATGGCATGATCTACGATGGGCATACGCCCGCTCCTCAGTTTCGCCGTGTTGGATGCAGCAGAGCGTGCAAGCGAGCCGCGAGTGCGATCGCTTCACGAATGCGATCGGCATCAACGGCAGCAGCATCCCTTCGGAGTGCCGCGCTCCACCACGTCAGCGCACCGGCAAGGTCACCACTACGGGCCGAAGTGTCACCGTGCTCGCACAGTGACGCTGCGTCAATGTCAGGCACGGGCCAACTGGCCTCCCGCTGTGACGGAGACTGTTTGGGAGTCGCTGAGGCAACCGCATGGTCCGTGGCAAATTCAAGCGTCGAAACTGCCTGGTGCAGGCGACCGGTAGCCTCGATCACATCAGGTTCGCGCGGAGCCCCGAACGCGGACAAACCGTCAGTAGGAAGTACTCCCGCCAGCGGTTGTCGGGCGGGGAGCCCGTCGTCGTCAATGACGCCGACCGCGATCGGATCGAAGAGTGTATCGTCTGCGTCATTGCCCGGCTCGTCGCGTGACAACAGGTGGGCAGACGGGACCCACATCTCGACTGCCTGATGCGCGGGCGGCGTGGGGTGCTTGCGCGCAACGACGGCGCTGTCGCGGAGCTCGAGGATGCCGGCGCCGATCAGCGTGTGGACAATTTCTGCGGTATCGACCAGCTGACGGCCCAGCAGCTCCGCGAGTTCTGTCAGATCACGGCGGCCATCGACACGCGTGAGTACTTCCCACTCCTGCGGTATGAGCCGCAGATGCGGGAGTTGTTGTGGGTCAATGTCGACGAAGGCGGGCACGACGCGTGCATTTGACACGCGATCCCGCACGCGATCCCAGACCTCGGCGCGCTGCGCCGCTTCGACCAGCAACAACTCGACGCTCAACCTGATCGGACTCGCCGAGCGTGCTCCGGTCTTCTCGGCGACAAAGCGGAACTCGCCCTCGCGCCAGGTGAGCAGATCAAGCACCACTGCTTCGACTGCGCGGGCGTCCGCCAGTGACGGCGTCGCGCGCTCCGGGACGCTATCCGAGCTGGAGAGCTCGAGCGGCCACTGCGCGGCGTCGGCGATCATCCCCTGCACAAAGCGCACTTCGGCTGCGTGCGCTTGCAGGGGCGCACGCACACGTAGCGTGCCGCTCTTCCGACTCGAGCCAAGCAGCTGACACACCTCGGGGAGCCCAAGGTCGCGAAGCCGACCCTCGAGGCTCATGACGCGGCGTGTTCAAGGGCCTGCTCTGCACGCGACGCATACGACGGCGCACCGGACGCTTGGACTCGGCGCCACCGATCAACCGCGTCGCGCACCCGCGCCTGACGGGCCAGCAGGACGCCGTCGAAATACAGCGCTCCGGCATTCCCGGCGTCGTGCCGCAGCAGACGCTGCACGCCGACGCGCGCGTCGCCGTCGCGGTCGAGTGCAATGAGCAGTTCGACCAACAGCACCAGCGCCTCGAGATCGGTCGGCACTGAAGCGAGATGCCGAGTCAACGCCCGCAGACCGTCGGCCGGAGTGCGTGCGTCCAGCGTGACGCGAGCAAGTTCGAGCACCCCCTCGCGCAAAGCCGGCGCCGTTGCGAGGGCGGCGAGCAGTTCGAGCCGCGCGGCCTGCAGATCGCCCCGCGCGCGTAGAATGCGTGCGATCGCAACACGCGGCGTCGGGCGCAGCGGGTCGATCGCGAGCGCGCGCCGATAGAATGCCAGCGCCATACTTTCATCCCTGATTGAAAGCGCCGCGTCACCGACAAAATGCAGCAGCGCCGCACTCGGCGATTCCATGCGCAACAGACGTCGCATCAGAATCGGAGCAACTTCTACGGGCGCGAGTTCCCGGCGCGCTGCTTGGGCGGCGCTACTCGCAAACAGTGCGACGACTTCACAATCGTCAGGCGTGGCAGTGGCCAGTGCACGCAACACACTCAGCGAAAGGTGACCTTCGCTGAGCAGGCAGTTTGAACGCGCTTCTCCTATTGCCGCGCGACGCCACCGCCGATCGTGCTCTCGCGTGGCGTCCACCCCAGTTGCCTCGAAACGCACGCGGGCTGCGCTATACCGCTCGAGGGCTTCGCCATGCGCACCACGTGCGGCGAACGCATCAGCGTGGTCGCAGAGCCGGTCTGCCGACTCGCCATCGTCCGTGGAAGTCGGCGCCACGGCTTCGGGCGCGCGCTCGCGCAACATCTCAGCGACGTCGTCCACGTTCAACGAAACGCCGGTGAGCGGCTCATGTGCACGCACTGCCAGCAGATCGAGATAGCCTGCCGCTTCAGGACACTCATGCTGCAGCTCGATCCCAACCGTCAGGCGCGCTTCCATGCGAACGGGCGCGAGCCCGAGCGCGTGCTGCGTCTCGCGCAGTGCGCCGTCCTCATCGCCAAGTGAGCCGAGTACCTGTGCCAACGCGTAGCGCGCTTCGGCGTGCTCGGGGCGCTTGTCGATCGCACACGAGAATGCGTCGCGCGCTTCGTCGGGCCGATGTAGCAACTGAAACACAAGGCCCATGTCATGCCAAGCGTCAGCCTCGTTCGGCTGGAAGGCGACGAGTTCGCGCAGCAACGTGAGGGCAGCCAAGGGATCACGATGACGAACGTACCAGCGTGCGAGATTCAGCCGTGCGCGTGCGAATGCAGGATCCAGATCCGTCGCCCGCAGGAGCGCTTCGCGTGCCGCCGATGCCTCGCCCAGATCCGAAAGAGCGACCGCAAGATTGTTGTACGCGAGTGCGTACTTGGGATCGGCGTGCAGTGCGCGACGATAGCTGTCCGCCGCCCCTTCCACGTCGCCGCCTTGATGCAACGCGACGCCATGTTCATTCCAGTACCGAGGATGATCATGGTGATCAGCGAGCAACTGTTCATACGTCGCCTTCGCGGCCGCCGAATGCCCGCCAACCAGATCCAACTCGGCGATCGCGTGACGCGCCAGCCGCGCGTCCTCGCCCTGTGCGAGTGCGCGCGCAAACTCCCGACGCGCTTCGTCGAAGTATCCGCGCTGCCTGAACGCCATTCCAAGCCCATAGCGCGCGAGTACCCCCTCCGGCTCGACGCTCGTGCGCGCGAGCGACGGCGTCACGTGCGCGTCGGTGGCTTCGAGTGACAGATCGGCTTGCAGCGTTTGCAGCGCCGGGTTGAGCGACGCAGCCTGCGCTGCAGCCGCGCGTGCAGCTTCGTGACGGCCCATATCGCCGAGCACAAATCCGTGCAGCAGGTGCGCTTCGGCAATCGTTGGACAATGGGCGAGCAACTGCTCCAGCGCTGCAAGCGCCTGCTCATTTTGTCCGCGCTGATATAACACTTCAGCGAGATGCAGCAGCGGAATCGGGTCGCCCGGTGCGGCGTTCACGGCGCGCTCAAACCATCGCTGTGCCCGGCGCAGATCTCCGGCGCGCTGTTCGATCTGTCCGCGTTCGAACAGCGACGCAGCGTCGTCCGGATCCGCGGCGATCAATGCATCGAGTTGCTGTGCGGCTTCCGCGTGACGCCCGATCAGTCGCAGCAGACGCGCGCGATCGCGCCGTGCATCGTCGTCATCGGGATTCGCGTCGAGACGCGCCGCGAGGCCAGCAAGGCGTTCGTCGCATGCCCCGTCGTGCGCGGCGGCGATCTCGAGATTGCGCGCGGCGGTGCGCATACGCGGATCGAGCGCGAGGGCGCGCAGAAACGCTTCGACGGCGTCGGCGTGAAGTCCCTTGCTGTGATAGAGAACGCCGAGGTTGTTGAAGGCCCCGGGGTCCTGCTGATCGATGCGATGCGCCATCGCCCGCAGCAACTCCACATCACGCGCACCGGGAGCGACAGATGTCATCTCCACTGCTCGCGTCTCCTCGATCAGGCCAGACGCAACGCGCGAAGCATCACCTGCAACGACGCAGGGTCTGGCAACAGCAGGAAGAAGCCGCGCAGCGTGTGTCCCGTCTCGGTGAGCATGAACTCACTCTCGACGCAGATGATCGCGTCGGGGTCGGGCGAGAACTCGGCGAATGCGCTGCGCAACACCGCGGTCGCCATGTCGATCACCAGTGTCGGCGGCGACGGCAGCAACAGCATGCCAAGGAAGTCGCTGAGCGCGTTCATGTAGGCGCCGCTCAGAATGTTGCCGGCTTCCTTGATGGCCGACGTTTCGAGTTCGCCTAACGCCAACGACGAACCAACGGGACGCCGCAACATCAACTCGGCGAGACGCATCACTGTCGGACGGGGGAAGACGAGCATCGTACGACCGCTCAAGTCGCCAAGCATGTGCATGAGCACCGCCGCCACCGGCTCCTCTTCGTCGGCAAATTGCCCCGGCAGTTCGTCCATGCTGGCAATGCTGATGGCGGGCACCTTGATCATGATGGTGCTTCCCGTCATCTGCGACAGCGCAGTCGCTGCGTGCCCCGCTCCGATGTTGGCGGTTTCGCGCAGCGCGTCGAGCTGTATTGACTTGAGTGACCGGATCGCCTCCATCTTTAACTCCGCATTCGGTTTATCCACTGAGACTTCCGATATCGACGATGAGCGCTGGGCTCCCGTCACCGAGTACCGTGGCACCGCTGAAGAGGGCGGCGCTGCCGCGTACGACGTCGAGCGTCTTGACGACGATGTCCTGCTGGGTGATGAGCGCGTCGACCGCCAGCGCGGTCCGTTTTCCAGACGCCTCGACCACCGCCATGAATGCTTCGTCGCCTGACGGAGGGCACCCGAATCGCTCGCGAAGGCGGATCACCGGCAGCAGCTCGCCGCGCACCTGAATCCACTCGCGGGCCAGCGACGTGACGATTGTGCCAGCAGCGGGCTCCAGTACCTCGACCACATGCGCGGCGGGGAGGGCATAGGTCTCGCCGGCCACCTGCACGAGCAGTGCGCGCGTGATTGCAAGTGTGACCGGCAGCCGCAGCGTGAAGACCGTCCCTTCGCCTTCAAGGGTCTCGAGTTCGAGCGTCCCACCAAGTGCGCGAACGCGGGTCATGACGACATCGACACCGACGCCGCGACCGGAGATGGAGGTGACGGCCCGCGCGGTCGAGAATCCAGCATGGGCGAGCACGGCGAGAAGCTCGTCATCGTCGAGCGCGGTCACGTCGGGTGCAATGAGGCCTTGGTCCTGCGCACGTAAGAGGATCGCGGCGCGATCGATGCCGCGTCCGTCATCTTCCACCTGTAGCACGACCGCGGCGCGATCACGCCCTGCGCGAAGCACGAGTTGCCCGGTTGGGGGCTTACCGGCCGCGAGACGGGTTTCCGGCTCCTCGATGCCGTGATCGAGTGCGTTGCGCAACAGATGCACAATCGGATCGCCGATGGCATCGAGCAGCGAACGGTCCAGTTCAATCTCGCGTCCCTCGGTCGTGAACTGCACGTCCTTGCCCAAGTCGCGCGAGATATCACGCACCAATCGTGGGAACCGATCGAACACCTGCCCCACCGGTACCATTCGCGCCTGCAACACTTCGTCCTGCAGCGCACTCACTAATCGCGCGGTGTCGTGAGCGGCCCGGGCGAGCGCGCGGTCGGCGCCTTTGTCGACAGCAGCATCGGCTTCCCGCAACAGGCGATCGCGCGTGATTACCAACTCGCCAACGAGATCGAGCAGCGTATCCAGACGACGAAGGTCGATGCGAACGGTCCGCATCGCGTCGCTGCCAACTCCGCGTGCTGGTCTGGCCGGTTCCGGTGTACGTACGGAAACGCGCGCGACGTCACCGGCACCACGCACCCCCGCTTCGATCTGGGCCGCGTCGGCCGAGGAAACAAACGTGGCGGCGAAGACACCATCGAAGCGCTCTTCCTGCCAGAC
>Ga0105049_10000135_pt1 | contig 72344 bp, 55 predicted proteins | sample MAT06_FD_78087 | JGI IMG/M metagenome (GOLD analysis project Ga0105049, IMG submission 78087) | Freshwater microbial communities from Lake Fryxell liftoff mats and glacier meltwater in Antarctica - MAT-06 | ecosystem: Environmental > Aquatic > Freshwater > Ice > Liftoff microbial mat | place...
GAAGTTTGACCTTTTGCTCTTTGGAAATGTTGATTGAAACAAACCATTGCTAATTCCTCCGACGCTTTCTGGACCAATGGTGCATTTCTGTTGTGTTTTTTCAGATTTATTTATACTATAAAATCCAGTGATAAAGTTATTCTCAATACGTGTTTCAAATTTATGAATGGCTTCACTTTTTCCGACGGGTTCATTTGCTATATTCATTTTTGTTCTAAGCCTTGCATTTTTTTCATCAAGTAACATGCAATCCTCTGTGACTTTTGTTTGGCTTCCTCTGTTTATTTGATGTGATCCACAATTATAAGCATTCAGCTTGTTTTTTTTAATTAGAGATAGCTTGGTTGTAACCTTGATTGTTTTAACCGCAAAAGTATTGATATCGAAAATTTTTAAATGTGTTGTCAGTTGCATTGTGGTAAAAATCAACAATAAACTCAAAATCAATTTCATGTTAATAGCCAAATAGAACGTCAAAGATACAACTATAAGTGTTGGTCAATCATCTCAGCTGCTTCTTTACCTACCAAACTTCCCAGTGCCACTCCCATGCCACCCATCCGCACCGCAACACTCAGTCCAGGCTGTAGGTTTTTGATTATTGGGGATTTATAGGGTCCCAGACCCAAAGTGCCGCTCCACCTGAATTCAATTTTGGGCGTTTCGTGTGGTGTAATGTATTTGAATAGAAGCTGTTCCAAATCCTGTTGTACAGATGTCGTTATGCCTTCCTCGCTGGTTTCTTCTACTTGTCCGCCATGGTGTCTTCCGCCTCCCAATAATATTCTGCCATCTATATTTCTAAAGTAATAATATCCGCGATCCAGATGAAATGCGCCATTGATTTTCAAGTTCGTACAGACTGAAGTTACCAGCACTTGATTGCGGGCTGGCCGAACGTCCAACTCCGGCAAAAGTTGTCTCGCAAATCCATTGGTTGCTACCAAAGTGTGTTTGGGTTTTAAGTTTGTTCCATCTTTGAGTATTAATACTTGAGCATTTTCTGAAGTGTTCAATTGTTCGACTTCTGTTCCGAATAAAATGTCAATCTCTAGGTTGCGTGCTCTGCGTATCAATGCTAACATCATGCTTCCTGCGTCTATTTGACCTTCTATTCGGTTCTTTATGAGGTGTTTGAACGCAGTCAAGCCGAGTTCAACTAATTTTTCATCAGCTGGAACGAATATTTCATGGATACCAATGGTCTTTTCTAGTAAGCTATTGATCCTTGTTAGATTTGAAATACAGTCGAGGTAAAGCGCGTCGTCTTCTTCCCGAAACACTTCGTAACCACCCAACTCTTCGTAGTTCAATTGCTCATCGCCAACTCTGCTGCGAAGAATTTGAAGTCCAACGTACCTTCTTTTTACAAGATCTAGTGTTGCATCAAGCCCAATAAAGTTGATGTCATCAAGTAATTCAGATAAACTTCCAAAACATGCAAATCCTGCATTTTTTGTACTCGCACCTGAAGGAAGGTAGCCTTTTTCAAGTATCTGTATTTTGAGTTGAGGTTTGGATTCTTTTAAAGAGATGGCTGCCGACAATCCTACAATTCCGCAACCGATTACAACCAAATCAGCATCACCCACAAAATGTTTTTTCTCCCAATATGAATGCATCAGTCTCTAAGGATTTTAGTGTTAAGACTCTCAATATTTGTTGGTCAAAGCTAAAGGTTTTATGAATGAATTCAATGGCATAAAACAAGAAAGCCCATGAATTGCTTCACGGGCTTCATCAGATTTTCTTATATTTTGCTTTGATTACATCTTGTGGAAACTCTTAACCATTCTGATCGCTTCCTCTGTAGCAACATGGTCTTGGTCAATAAATGTTATTATTACAAAAAAGTTTGTATCAGATATTGGATCAATCAAGCCCATCAGAAAAATACGAGCGCCATCAGAGACACCCTCAACATACCCACCTTTGAAATCATTCATACTTATAACATTGACATCTTCATACGAAGTTAAGTTTATTGATTTTGCAATTGAAATGGTATAAGCTGCAATGTCTGAATCATCGATGGTTTCATCTTTGAAAGGAATGATTGAAATGCTCATCATGTCACCATCCGCAGAGAACTCTTCATTATTGTTAACTTTTTCTACGAAGTCAGGAGCAAGACTAAATTTGATGCCGTATTCATCCCAGGTGTATTCATTTTGAGCAAGAAGGGGAGAACTAAGTGCAATGGTCGCAATGATCAAAAAGCTAAGGATTTTCATAGTGTTTTTTTTAGAGTGTTAGATTTAATGGAGGTAAAGTTGGGAATAAATATTTGTTTTTTGAATAAATTGCTCATTATTTTAATGTGAATAAAATTTGGGCAATTCGTTTAATTGAATTATTTCATGTTTAATTGTTTGCACCTATTAATTGCACAAGGATAGAGTTGGGACCCATAAGAATAAAAAATTACTCCGTAATATTCAGAATTGTCTTTACCTTTACCATCGGTGAGGGTCATGTGGCCAGCTCCTGCCGAACTCCCTCAGGGCAGAAATGCAGCAAGGGTAGGTGGTTGAGCGGTTCGACGTGATTTCTCACCTTATTTATTTATCCAAGAAAACTTTTACGATGAAATTTTTTATAGATACTGCAAATTTGGACCAAATTGCTGAAGCACGTGATTTAGGCATTTTGGATGGTGTAACAACCAATCCTTCATTGATGGCAAAAGAAGGTATCAAAGGCAATGATGCAATCATGAAGCATTATCGTAAAATATGTGAATTGGTTGAAGGTGATGTAAGTGCTGAAGTGATAGCAACTGATCTTGCAGGGATGATACGTGAGGGATTGATATTGTCGGAGATTGCCCCGAATATAGTTGTCAAAGTACCAATGATCAAAGAAGGAATCAAGGCTATCAAGCATTTTTCGGATAATGGTATTCGCACCAATTGTACATTGGTTTTTTCGGCTGGCCAAGCTATTCTAGCCGCAAAGGCTGGTGCTACTTATGTTTCGCCATTTGTAGGAAGAGTAGATGACATCAATTGGGATGGCATGGGATTAATCATGCAAATAGCTGAGATTTATGCAATTCAACAATATGACACTGAGATTCTTGCGGCTTCAATTCGCAGTTCGAAGCAAATAGTTGAAGCAGCTGAGTCGGGTGCTGATGTTGTAACTTGCCCCTTGTCAAGTATCTTAGGCATGTTCAATCATCCGTTGACAGATTTAGGTTTGGCACAGTTTCTTGCCGATCACAAAAAAGTTAACGGTTAATAATAACTGTCAAAACTTCCTTGATTAATTTGTCGATCGTTTTTTGTGGTTCTTTGCTGAATTCGCCAGTCGCTCTATTCGCTAATATTGCATTGCAAGACAATGACTTGTGTCCAAGTTCTCTAGCTAAGCCATAGATCCCTGCTGTTTCCATTTCGAAATTTGTTATCCTTCTATCATGAAATGAAAATGCCCGAAGCGAATTGAGATAATTTTCTTGAAATATTTTTGCGTTAATTTGTCTCCCTTGAGGCCCATAAAATCCCGGACACGTCACCGTTATTCCCTTTGCCATTTTGGAGCCAAATTCTTGCATCAGTTGCCTGTCCGCACTGGCAATATAAGGCCGCATTGGCAGCTTGAGATGAAGCTCGCAAAATGACATGAAGTGACTGTAAAGCTCCTTTTCAATTTTATGTTCATTGGTGAGGTAATAGAGCAACAATCCATCTAAACCAATTGCAAATTCACTAGCCAAAAATGAATCAACTGGAATGTCTGAATGTATGGTTCCAGAAGTTCCAATTCTGATTACTTCTAATTCATAGTCGGGGTTGGTAATTTCAAGTTTTTGCAGGTCAAATTTGGCAAGAATATCAAGTTCGTTGAGGACGATATCAATGTTATCAGTACCAATTCCGGTAGATAGAACTGTCAATTGTTTGCCTTGCAGTTCACCTGTATGCGTCACAAACTCTCTGTTTTGCTTTTTAAGAGTAACTTTATCAAAATATTTGGAAACCATTGCAACTCTATCAGGATCACCAACGGTAATGATGATTTTGGCTATATCTTCAGGATGAAGTGACAGATGATAAATACTCCCATCAGGATTGGTGATAATCTCTGTATTGACCATAAAGTGAGTTCGTTTGATTGAATCTGCAAAATACATCAAATATCTCTTGAATGAAATGATGCCTACATTGATATTGGGATTGATTAACATTACAAACAGATGACAGCAAGAAATTTATATTGATTAACTGTGGATTTAACTTTGAGCTACCAAAAAAAAGATCAGCAATGCCAGTTAATAAAGAGACGATCAAAACCTATTTAATGGGTCTACAGGATAACATTTGTAATCAGATTGCTGACTGGGATGGCACAAAATTTCAAGAAGATCTTTGGGAGCGTCATGGTGGTGGTGGAGGCAGAACAAGAGTAATGGCAGGAAAATATATAGAAAAGGGTGGAGTAAATTTTTCGGCAGTTGAAGGAGAGTTAAGCCCTTTCGCTGCTAAATCAATCGGTATCGACGCCAAGGAATTTTTTGCTGCAGGTGTGTCTATAGTTATGCATCCCAAAAGCCCACTTCATCCCATTATACACATGAATGTTCGTTATTTTGAAGCAGAAAATGGCGCTTGGTGGTTTGGTGGAGGCATCGATCTTACTCCGCATTACGTCAATGCTGGTGAAGCTAAATTATTTCATGCCACATTAAAGACTGTTTGCGATCAGCATAATTTAGAGTACTACCCAAAATTCAAAAAGTGGGCCGATGACTATTTCTTTATTGACCATCGTCAGGAAACCAGAGGAGTTGGTGGTATATTTTATGATCACATGAACCAAGAGTCTGGGGTGAATAAAGAAGATGCTTTTGCCTTTACAAAAGGAATTGGCGATGCTTTTGCTCAATTGTATATTAAAATTTTGGATCGAGAGAAAGACAAATCGTATTCTGAGCATCAATCAACTTGGCAATATTTGAGACGCGGACGTTATGCGGAATTTAATCTTGTTTACGATAGAGGCACCAAATTTGGATTGCAAACTGACGGCCGAACTGAGAGTATATTAATGAGTTTGCCTCCACAAGCCAATTGGGAATATAACCATCAAGTAGAAGTCGATTCCCCCGAATACTACACACTCAATAAACTAAAAAAAGATATCAACTGGTTGGAAGCTTAATTACTTCGTGCAGTCCAGAAAGATCATTGGTAGGGCAAGTTGATTGCTTTTGTTTCCAGCTCGATCTTTTATCATAACGGTATAAATTACCGTGTCCTTAGGATAAACAGTTGATGGAGTGCATGGAGGTATGATATCAGGATAGTAACAACACGTACTTTCTAAAACGAAACTTATTTCACCTGAAATACCGTTTGCAGCACCTTGCTCAGCTACAAAAGGTAATTTGTACTTAGCTGCTAAAAAGTTATCTCTTGTATCAGTCACGAACAAACTCAAAGAATCATCCGTACCGATATCACCATCTCCATCCGTAAAACCAACTGTCACAAGTAATGAATCTGCATTGATTGCTCCTTGTTTCATATTGGATTTGCTCAAGCCAATAAAGCTTAATTGTGGCTCAATGGGATACTCAGGCGGGTTTGCACATTGCGAGAAAAACAGACAAAGTATAGAAGGTAGAATGAATTTCATAGTAGCATAACGCAACAAATTGAACATAAGTTGTAGTAATTTTGCCCGATGTTAAGTGAAAATTCTGACAGCTCAAAATTAATACAAGTTTCCTGGAAAGAGGAAAAAGAAATTCTGAAGTTGTTCAGGGCTCAAGTCAGATTAAATATGGTATATGCTGATTTCATGAAATATCTGCGAAAAGATCCTAATGATATCAGTCGAATTGTTGACATTCCTTTTTTGCCAGTCGGATTTTTTAAAACTCATGATATAATCTGTGGTTCTTGGGTACCTGAGTTGATCTTCCAATCTAGTGGCACAACAGGCATGATCAGAAGCAAACATTTAATCAAAAGTAAAGCGCTTTACCATCACAATACCAAACTAATATTTGAACAGGTTTTTGGAAGCTTGGAAGAATGGATTTTTGTTGCATATCTGCCAGGCTACACCGAGAATCCTGAATCATCGTTGATATCAATGGTCCAATATTTTATCACTGAAACGCAGAATCAGAAAAGCCAGTTCATTTCTTTTGATTCAGAGCACCTTAAACTTAAACTTGAAGGATTACCTTCATGCGGAAAGAAAATATTACTAATAGGTGTTAGCCATGCACTGTACGATTTTGGCATGAAACATAAGCTAAATTTACCAGAATTGACAGTTATGGAGACAGGCGGAATGAAATTATCTGGTCAGGTTGTGCCTAGGAGCGTGCTGCATGAAATGATTAAATCTGGATTTGGAACTTCAAGAATAGTAGGAGAGTATGGTATGACGGAACTGCTTTCGCAAGCCTATTCGACTGAAGAAGGATTGTATCAAATGAATGATCGCTTTAAAGTATTGATAGCTGATCCTACCGATCCGTTTTGTTTTTTTCCCATGGGAAGGTTGGGTGTACTTAATATTATTGATCTGGCAAATGAATCAAGCTGTTCATTTATTGCTACGCAAGATATAGGGCGAACAGTAAGTCCAGGCGTTTTTGAAGTTATTGGGAGGGTAGAAGGAGCTGAAGCTCGAGGATGTAATATGCTTTATGCATAAAACACCAATAAAATTTCTTCACATTGTTCATAATGATATATGAATTGTTTTTTGGCTTGATTTTGGTTGTACTGTTCATTGCTTATTAGATAGATAAAACAGACCGACAAATTCCCACAAAAAGTTATTTCCTAAACAAGTTTAGTCCTGGTTATTTTTCTCATCCCTCAACCGAGATGACCAAAGCGTAACCATGAACACCTATGAAAAGAATAAAAGTCAAATACTGATTGGAGCAGTGTTTGACTTTTGTTTTTATGCCAATTTGCTAAATTATTTCCATTTCATGGCATTAACGGGAGTCAATCTCCTTACCATAAAAGAAGGGATGATCAATACGATCAAGGTAATCAATAGTGTTTGTCCATTGATTAATGCAATTTTACCCCAGTCAAATGATACAGGTGCATAACTGAGATAATAATCCTTTTCAGGTAGTTTAATAAATTTGAACTTGTCTTCCAAATAACACAATCCCAATCCTATCGCATTTCCAAGCAAGAGGCCCCAAAGTAGGATTCTTCCAGCAAAAAACATAAATAAAACTTGAATGTTGTTGTTGGAGCTACCAAGAGCTTTTAAAATACCAACCATATTTGTTCGTTCTACAATCAAGATTAAAAGAGCGGTACTCATATTTACGATTGCTACAAGTATCATCAAGAGGTTGATGACCTGTTCGTTTGTAGTTTGCAATTCAAGCCATTCAAATATGTTTGGGAGTTTCTGCCTAATTGTTTCGGTGTACAATGAATCCGATAGCACATTTTCGTATAAGTATGCAGCCATGATTTCCATATCGGCTTGATCTTCTAGAATTATTTCAAGCCCAGTTATTTGGTTTTGGTTCCAACCTTGCAATTCTTGAAGAAAGCGCATGTCCACCAAAGCAAATTTTGTGTCGTATTCTTCGAGCCCCGTTCTGAAGATTCCTTTGACTTTAAGTTTTCTACTAATTTGACTACCTTCTTGAACAAAATGGAGGAGTATTGAATTACCGATTGTCACTTGCAATCGGTTAGCAGTTTGCTCAGACAGTATGATTTCACGAGCGGGATCTTTAGAATTAAGATCGAGCCTATTGCCTGATTTTATGAATGGTTCAAGCAAGGGCCAAGAGAAATCTTTACCTAATCCTTTGAGTAAAATACCTTCTATTTGAGTTTTGCTGCCGATGATGCCTGGCTTAAAAAGGTAACTTTGGACATGTTTTATGCCGCCCTTTGTTTTAAAAGATTCACCTTCGAAAATATAGTTTACAGCTTTTGTGTTGTTAAGTTTATCTCGCATTTCATTTGAAATAATTAAAGGTGCGGACTCGTAACTATTCAAGCTTGAATTATGTAAAACTTGAATGTGCCCCCAAAAGCCGAAAACCTTTTCACTAATTGTTTCACGAAAGCCACTGATCAAGCATGTGGCAATAATCATTACTGCTACACTAACTCCTGTGGCAATTGCAGCAATCTTAGTTATAATTGCCGAAAGATTCCCTTCCTTAAAAGCTGATAGTCTGGATCCTACTAAAAATACCCAATTCCATCTTTTCATAGCCCGAAAGTACGGCAAAGCCTTTAATTTCATGCATTAGTAAATGCCTCATGTGCTGAAAACGCTTACTTTTGTGTCCAGAACTGATAATTTTCATGAAAAATTTTATTGAAGAGCTTAAGTGGAGAGGCATGTTGCAAGATATCATGCCCGGTACGGAGGAGAAGTTAGCTAAAGGAATTACCACAGCATATATTGGATTTGATCCCACCGCTGACTCGTTGGGTGTTGGGAACATGGTTCAAATCATGACATTGGTTCATTATCAGCGTTGCGGTCACAGACCTATGGCGCTTGTAGGAGGTGCAACTGGTATGGTAGGCGATCCGAGTGGCAAAAGTGAAGAACGGAATTTGTTGGATGAAGAGGTGATACAACACAACCTTGCATGTCAACAAAAGCAGTTGGAAAAATTTTTGGATTTTGATTGTGCTCCCAACCGTGCAACCATAGTAAACAATCATGATTGGTTTCGTGAAATGGGTTTTCTCGAATTTATAAGAGATGTTGGGAAACATATAACGGTCAACTACATGATGGCTAAGGATAGTGTAAAACGTAGACTAGAAGGGGAAACCGGAATGTCATTCACAGAATTCACTTACCAATTGGTTCAAGGCTATGATTTTTACTACTTATGGAAAAACAAAGGTGTTGATTTGCAGATGGGTGGCTCTGATCAATGGGGTAATATCGTAACAGGTACTGAGTTGATCAGAAGAATGGATGGTGGACAAGCTTTTGGTTTGACGACACCATTGATTAAGAAAAGTGATGGAACCAAGTTTGGGAAGAGTGAAAGTGGCAATATATGGTTGGATAAAAATCGGACCTCCGCTTATCAGTTTTACCAGTTCTGGCTCAATGCAGCTGATGAGGATGTTCTCAATTATTCTAATATTTTTTCATTAAAAGAACGCGAAGAATTGCAGGCTTTGGCTCTTGAACACCAAAAATCACCGCATCTGCGCTTGTCGCAAAGAATATTGGGAGAAGAGCTTACAAGCAGAGTACATTCTAAGGAAGAATTTGCATCTGTGTTGAAAGTTACAGATTTGCTGTTTGGACAAAATCAAAGTGCTCTTGATGATATTAGTTCAAATGAATGGGAGTCAGTCGGTAAGGAAATACCATCATTTCAAGTCAATCAAGACGTATTTGCAAAAGGAATACCAATAGATGAATTGTTGTCAGGACATACCAGTGTATTGGCTTCTAAGAGTGAAGTGCGTCGCGCAATTCAAGGAAATGCACTATCGATCAACAAGCAAAAAACTGCTGAAGTTTCAACAATAATAAGCAATGATTCCCTTATTCATAGCAGGTTCTTATTCGTTGAAAATGGCAAGAAGAACAAGTTCTTGATTGAAGTAAAATAAACCAATTGGATAAGTTTACATGCCACCTCTAAACATTCTTCCCATATTCTTCATACCTGGAGGCATTTTGGTCTCCTGCTTGTTGAGAAAATACCTGCCGGTCAACATGAAGTAGTTTCTTATGGTCAGTGCATTGGTATCTTCAATGGCGCTGGAAGTAGTGGTTCTGTTGATGTAAACGTTTTGATTTAATAGATCAAATCCACTTAAGCTTACTTCAAGGCGATCCTTTGGCAAAAATGTTCTGGTGATGGCTCCATTCCATAAAGTGAATACTCTATTAAATCCATCAGCAAGACCGGTCCGCTGTGAAATGGTTAGCTCTGAATTGATTCTGAATCTCCAAGGTAATCTGATCAAAGTACTGATTTCACCGTTTAAATTGTTGATTCGATTGTTCAGCACTTCTTGTAAGCTATATGAAGTGTTGGTAGTTCCTGCTGATCCACCAAAAGTCAATTCGGCCTTCTCTGTTATTTGCCAAGTTGCTCTTAAATCAATATTGTAGCTGATTACGTCACCTTTATTTTCAGCACCATTGATAAAACTGATATCTCTTCTGTAATTTGACCAAACGTTGGTATTGATATTGAATTTACGAAAGGGAAAACCAATTGTGCCAAATACATTTGCATTCCATACTCCGTTGGCATTGACTTTCTTTGTCTCCTCAATTCCGAATGAGTTGATTTCAGTGCTGTTTACTATTCTATTTTGATTGTATTCACCTCTTGCATTGATCATGAAAAATCTATTCTTTCCCATATCAAATGCTCTCAAATTAGAACTCAGGTTGTGTGTAAATTCTTGACCTAAGTTTGGATTTCCTACACGAATACGCAAGGGATCAGATAAATCGGGAACAGGTTGAATATCAGAAATATCAGGTTGACGGGTGCTTGTCCGGTAATTAATTCTCATTGTTTTACCTTTTGGCAGTGTGATTTGTGCCAAAAATCCAGGAAGATAGTTGTAGAAATCTCTTTTGAAGGAACTTCCGTCAGTCCTTGAAGTACTATTCAGGGAAGCAATTTGGAATGTGTTATTTAGTGTAATGGTATATTTCAGCTTTTTGAATTGCAAGTTTTCTGATATCCTGTGGGTTCCATAGACATTTTCAAAGGCATTTGTCAATTCCGTATTGGGCGTGTCAAATTCACCTGTGATTGCATTAAAATCAAATGCATCACGTGTTCTGACACTTTCGTCTGTACTATAATTATATGCGCTTTCCAGGTTGAATTTTTTGGATAAAGGTTCTGTATAGCTGACATTAGCACTCCACCCATTGCCGTCCGATACATTGCTGATACGTTGGTCGATTGAATCCACTATTGTAGCAGTTTGATCATTGGGTATAAGACTAAAAGTGGATTGATTCGATTCTGTTCCGTTTGAGCCAGATAACCTTGGATTGGCATTAACACTTAAAGTTCGACCTTCTGCTGCAAACTTGTGTCTGAACAAAATATTGGATCTGAAGCGCCAATTGTCGGTATTAGATAATGCCCTTGCAAAACCTTTATTGGATACCATAGCGTCACCTCTTGAGGTTGTTGTCAAGCTCAAACTTGAGTTGTCATTTTCGGTAAAACTTAGGGTTGGCTCTATTTTTAATGAATTTCGCCCATTTATTTTGTAGTCAAAACTTGTATTTACTCTGTGTGTAAGTGCTATATTGTCTGTTGTTGAATTTCGGAGAGAATTAAACACATTATTGGGTAGGATGGATTCACGTGCCACATCATTTACATTGTATGCATCACTGTATCCAAGCAGGTAAGAACCTACCACTTCCAACTTCTTTCCCCAACTGTCACGGTAATTAATTCCTGTATTGCCAGTGGTGTTTATCCCCGTATTTTGTCCACTTAAGAGACTAAAAGCGTCCCCACCAAAAAAACTGGAGCCACCGCCGCCGCCGTTCATCATTGATCTCATACCTCCGCCTCCTTGGCCACCACCGCTGCTATTGACAAATTGCATTGCGTCCTCTGATGAAAATCCTGACTGGTTTATGTTATTTAAAGAACCGAGGACAGCTATTTGTTGTGCTCCCCGAAAATCGAAGTAGGTGAAAGAAGAGGCATGTCTTTCATTTGTGCCGTACCCAGCTTCAACCCTACCAAACTTGCCCTTTTTGTGTCCGGGTTTGAGTTGAAAATTGATTGATTTTTCCGTATTGCCATCGTCAAATCCTGAAAAAGTTGCTTGGTCTGATTTTCTGTCAAATATTTGAACTTTATCGATTGCATCAGCTGGTATGTTTTTTGTGGCCAATTTGGGATCATCCCCAAAAAATGGCTTCCCATCAATTGTAATTCTGGTAACGTTTTCACCTTGAGCTTTAACTGTTCCATCAGCCCCAACTTGAACACCGGGTAATTTTTTTAGCAATTCTTCAGCCATCGCATTTGGTGGAACATTGAATGAAGATCCATTGAATTCTAGTGTATCTTTCTTTAATGAAATAGCTGATTTGTCGCCCAAAATTTCAATATCATTTAGTTTTAGTGCTCTTTTTTTAAGTGTAAATACCTTGGGAATTTGATCTTCCTCATCAATTTTTGCCCAATAGTCTTCGTATCCAAGAAAACTAATTTTTATCAGGAAAGGAAAAGCTGGCAATTGTTTCCAGGTTATTGTTCCACTTTGATTTGCTTGAATTCCTTTAATAAAGCTGGAATCAGGAACTGACAATAGTACAACGTTTGTATATGATAATGATTCACCAGTATCAGAATCTTTTATAACGGTGGTTTTTTGACCAAAAACTAAAGAAGACCAAAGGAGCAAAAAGCTCAACACTATTTTATACATGAAATTATTTTCTATAAAGTAGACAGGTAGAACTATTTACCTGGATTAAAGTTTCTAAATGCTGTTTTGCGAGCGCTCATTAATTCTTCTTGAGTAATCAAAGTTCCTTGATTGACTGAACTAAATTGAATGTTTGCTGGAATAACAGGATCCATTTTTATAGCTGAAAAAGCAATATTAGTTCCTTCAATTTTAACGACAAGTCCTTTATCAGGTGTTAGTGCTAAAATTGGTGAAAAATTAAATGGGCTGTCTTTGGCTACCCACACAGTATAGGTATCTTTAGGAGTTGTTACAGTTGCTTTGGTGCAAGACAGACCCATGAATTTCTTAGTTTTATCACTCCATTTCCAATCCGTTTCGGGACTGGATTTTTCTTCTGTCCTATAATAAATATCTCCGTCATCCCCATGCATGGTAACATAATTGGTTTCAGTTCTTGTGTTGATATTATAGATTACCAGCTCTTCAAAAGGAGGCTTAAAATTTTTACCTGTTATTTCAGGCCTTCTCATCAACCTTGCCTTCGCTCCTAATTTTTCATAAGTAACCAAACTGTCTTTGAAGAAAACATCCCTATCATCCGCAATAGTTTGCAAACCATTCCCACTTTCAGATTGCTGATCGTCAGTATTTCTGAAATTTCCTACAGGAACCTGACGCAATATTTCGTAGTTAATTGTTAATTCTTGTGCGGAGAGTATTGTAGTTATCGACAATAATGTTCCCAAGATATAAAATCTAATCATGTGTGATATTTAAGGACAGCGAAGGTCTTACAATTTTGGTTACATAACATTACAAAACCAGTTTTGTCATGTTAATGTCAGGTTAAATCTACCAATCGATTGATTTAATGGACTATTTTTCAGCAATTATAATGTATTGATAATCTAGGCTTGAATTATCAAGAACGATATTTTTATAGCCTGCCTTCTTCAACTCCTCAACTACTATGTATCCGGGGACCTTGATTTGCTTAGCAGGGCCAACTGGCATTTGCAATTCCTTAAAATCTACGACTGCAATTTTCCCGTTGGGTTTAATGGACTGTTTCAACTTTGTGAAATAAGATATTCTGTTTCGAATGTAGATATAGGTATTTACAACGAGGATGGCATCAACTTCTTCTTTGCCCAAATGTGGATTGTTCGCTTCTCCCAATCTTGCTTCAAAACGCAACTGTATATCTTTAGGCAAGTTTCGAAGCTTATTGTTGATAAAATTGATAAACCGCTCGTCAATATCAATGGCTATTACCTTTTCAGCATTCTCAATTAATTTGAAAGAAAAGTATCCTGTTCCTGCCCCTAAATCGGCAACAGTCTTTCCCCTTAAGTCACCAAGTCGATCAATAATAAGTTGCGGATTCTGCCAAATATCTCTTTCTGGTTGCACATAATCGCTGTCTTGAACCAAAGGCTCAGGTGCGGGCATGTTATAAATTATTTTGGTTCGTTCTGTTTGGGGGCCTTGACATGACAGCATGAATCCTAGCACCCAAAAGAATAAAAAATACTGTACCATTATTTTCATAATACAAAGATAGAATTCTCAATCAACCATTTTTCCATAGTGTCAATAACAACTCACTTGTTTTTCTTTTTATTTCACTTCCACTGCAAGTAAAATTATTGGCTACCACAGCAAATGTGTACCATTTCCCCTTAGAAGATCGCATATAACCAACGTAGCTTTTTATTCTACGCATACTGCCACTTTTGGCATGCACTGCTCCAGAAGCATCGGACTTGTCCAAAAGCCCTCTAACTGTGCCCTCAGATCCTGCTTCGGGCAAAGAAGCATAAAAAGTTTCAAAATTTACTCGGTCTTTGAATGCTATTCCTAACGCTTTGGCAAAACAACTTGACGAGACTCCGTTGCGTGGAGATAATCCAGACGCATCCTCGATCCATAGTCCGTTAACATCTAGTCCTTTGTCTTTCCAAAAATCACGGAGTAATTTTCCCGCTTGATCAGGACCTGCTTCATTATTTAATGCTTTGGCAGTGTGCCTCATTAAAGTTTCAGCATAAAGATTGACACTTCTATGATTGGTTTCTTTTATAATTGATCTTGTAGGAATTGAATTGTGGGTATAAAATATTTTTGAAATGGAAGGTATGGATTCTGAATTTTTCCAAGTAATAAAATCTAAAGGCTGATTCGTTATAAAAAAGGCACTGTCAACAATTTGCTGCATCATCATATCTGCCAGAGCTAAACCAGGATTGTTCATGGATCCTCTTACCGTAAAGGAACTATTTCCAGCAGGGATTGTCCCGATTACTTTTTGAATATCTGACTCTGGATCTCCAAATATAATGGAGTTATCTCCGGTGCCTGAACCAGCTGTAATTACTTTGTTTATTATTTTCCAATTTCTTTGTGGAGGATATGATTTTAAAATTGATGGACTATCTCCAATTCTAATGGATTGTTTGAAGTAGAGTGTGTATTCATTGTCATGAAAGCTCAAACCATGTATCCCTGCCCCATAATAATTGCCTATGTCGTCCCATTGCCAGGTTGAGGGGATAGGGTTCCCTTTAAAATAAGTGTCATCATAGATCAATCCACCATTGATTCCCTTAATTCCCAAAGCTTTTATTTTTGAGACAAATAATTTAACCAAATCATTTGTATTCAATGCTCCCTCAGATCGCTGTGATCCTAAGGTAGGATCTCCTCCTCCTTTTATGATGATGTTTCCATTCAGAATTGAATCAGCAATAGTTCCTGTTAATTCTAATTGTGTTTGAAAATTTGCATCAGGACCTAAGGTCACAAGTGCGGCATAAGTTGTCAACACTTTCATGGTTGATGCGGGCACCAAACTTGTGTGTGGTTGGTACGAACCAATGATGCTGTCTTTGTCTGCATCCAAAATACAAATACTCAAACTTCCATAACGCAAATCTTCATCAGTAGCCATTTTCATGACTGCATCAGCAATGGGATTTTGACTTTTTGCTGTTGTGTAAAAGATCAAAAGCGAACAAAAAATTCCATATTTTATGGAGTGGATCAATTGGAAGGGAGGATTTTAGCAGAACAATCACCAAATCCAATTTTATGTCCATCAGGAGATTCAGCCCATGCTTTCATAATTACTGTATCACCGTCAGCAATAAAATTTCGTGTGGTCCCGTCTGGCAATGCAACAGGCTTAGTGCCTTTCCAAGCAATTTCTAACATGCTTCCATAACTATCAGGGCTAGGCCCACTGATTGTGCCACTTGCACACAGGTCTCCCACTCTCATATTGCATCCATTGACTGTGTGATGTGCCAATTGTTGCGCCATGCTCCAGTACAAAAATTTTGTATTTGAATGACAGATTTTATGAGGTGCTTGTGATTCTGGTTGAATATAAACTTCGAGTTCAATATTGTAATTATTAGCCTCAGTTTGCTGCAAGTAGGGCAGAAGTGCAACAGTTGGTTCAGGCCCTTGAACTTTAAAAGCGTTCAGGGCTTCCAAGCTGACAATCCAAGGAGATATTGTTGAAGCAAAGTTTTTGGCTAGGAATGGTCCTAGAGGTACATATTCCCATTTTTGCAGATCTCGAGCGCTCCAGTCATTAAATAACATCAAGCCGAATATGTGTGATTCAGCATCATCAATAGCTATTTGATCACCCATATTATTTCCTTTTCCAATTACAAAACCCATCTCAAGTTCAAAATCGAGTTGCTTGGTTGGTCCAAATACAGGAGGCTGACCTTCAACAGGCATTTGCTGTCCCTTTGGTCTTTTAAAAGGAATTCCAGAAGGTATTATTGAAGAGCTCCGGCCATGGTAACCAACAGGTAGATGCAGCCAGTTTGGTAAAAGTGCATTTGCTGGATCTCTGAACATTGTGCCCACATTGGTGGCATGTTCTCTGCTGGAATAAAAGTCCGTATAATCACCAATTTGAATTGGTAACATCATTTCAACCTCGGTTATTGGAATAAGAAATTGCGCTGACTTGGAAGCAATATTATAGGAATCCGCAATGTCGAATATCATTTGAATTCTGTTGCGAACTGCGGATGTTGTTGATTTTCCCAAAGCGATAAAATCATTGAGGTATCTGTTGGTCAACGCATCTATTGGTAGTTGCAGTCCTTCAAAGCAATTCAATTGATGCAATGATTTAATAAGGATGACTTGATCACCTATAGCACTTACTGCCTCAAAATGATCTTTAATTTTGGCTATCCCAAAGGGAATATTGTAAATACTAAAATCTGAATTTTTATCTGTGTTCAACCAGGATTGTCTGGCATGAAATATTTCAGGCATAAGTCTAAAAAATTTGTTCAATTATTTTGGTTACGGTTTTTGCATCCCCCATTGTATAATAATGAATACAAGGTGCTCCTGCTTTGATCAGATCCTTACTTTGTTGAACGCACCATTCAATTCCGACTTCTTTTACTGCTGCATCATCCTTACATTTCATGACAGCATCAACCAAATCATGTGGCATATTTATGAAAAACTGTCTTGGAATAGAGGTGAGCTGATCTTTCTTAGTTAATGGCTTGATGCCAGGAACAATTGGAACAGCAATTCCAATTAATTTGCATTTTTCAACATAGTCGATGTAAACCTGCGAATTGAAAAACATTTGAGTGACAATGTAATGTCCTCCTGCATCAATTTTTGCCTTGGTAAATTGAAGGTCAAAATCTATGCTTGGTGCTTCAAAGTGTTTTTCAGGATAACCAGCTACACCAATACAAAAATCAGTGGGATTGCCGTTTACAATATTGCTATCCAAATAGGTTCCAGCATTCATTGCTGTAATTTGTTTAACCAATTCTAATGCAGAGTGATTGCCATCAGGTTCAGGAAGAAATTTTATTTCAAATTTTCTTGGGTCACCTCTTAGGGCGAGGACATTGCTGATGTTCAAAAATTTCAAATCGATTAATACGTCTTCTGTTTCAGATTTTGTAAAACCTCCACAAATAAGATGAGGAACTGCATCCACGCCATATCTATGAACTATTGAGGCACATATTCCGACAGTTCCAGGGCGTTTACGGATGCTGGTTTTTTCATAAAATCCTTGGGCATTTTCTTTGTACAAGTATTCTTCCCTATGATATGTTACATCAACAAAAGGTGGCTTGAATTCCATGAGGGGATCCAACACTTTAAAGATATCGTTCATACTACCTCCTTTTAAAGGTGGTAAAACTTCAAACGAGACCAAAGTTTTGCCTCTGGCATTATCAAAATAATCTGTTACTCTCATGAATAGATTTTGGTACGATTTATTACAATCGCAAAGTTAAGACAAGTACCTATTATCCTTCTACATGTTTCGGCGATATTGACCACCTACCTCATAAAGTGCATTGGTTATTTGCCCTAGACTGCAACTCTTAGTAGCTAACATTAATTCTTCAAATAAGTTATCATTGAGAAGTGCTTTGGTTTGTAATTGTTTAAGGATACTTGGTCGTTTTTCATCATTGGCGATCGATAATTTTTCTAATGTTGCGATTTGATTTTCTTTTTCTTCATTGGTTGCACGAATTACTTCTGCAGGAATGATGGTTGGCGAACCAGTGCGTGACAAGAACATATTTACCCCAACAATTGGATATTCCCCAGTGTGTTTGAGGGTTTCATAGTACAAACTTTCTTCTTGAATTCGGCTTCTTTGGAACATAGTTTCCATTGCGCCCAATACACCTCCTCTATCATTTATTTCATCGAAAGTTTTATAAACTGCCTCTTCCACAAGATCAGTCAATTCTTCAATAATGAATGAACCTTGAAGTGGATTTTCATTTTTTGCTAGTCCCAATTCATTATTGATGATCATTTGTATTGCAACTGCTCTCCTCACACTGTCTTCTGTTGGAGTTGTGATTGCTTCATCATATGCGTTGGTGTGCAATGAGTTGCAATTGTCGTAAATGGCGTACAATGCTTGCAGGGTGGTTCGAATATCGTTGAAATCTATTTCTTGAGCATGCAATGAACGTCCTGAAGTTTGGATATGGTATTTCAATTTCTGACTGCGGTCATTTGCGCCATATTTTTCACGCATTGCTTTGGCCCAAATTTTACGTGAAACTCTTCCGATTACTGAATACTCAGGATCTACGCCATTGGAGAAAAAGAAAGAAAAATTAGCTGCAAAGTCATCAATATTCATTCCTCTGCTCAAGTAGTATTCTACAAAAGTAAATCCATTGGATAGGGTGAATGCCAATTGAGTGATTGGGTTGGCACCAGCTTCGGCAATGTGATAACCTGATATAGATACTGAATAAAAGTTTCGAATCTTATTGTCTATAAAAAACTGCTGGACATCGCCCATGAGTTTTAAACTAAACTCAGTTGAGAATATACAAGTATTTTGAGCTTGGTCTTCCTTGAGGATATCCGCTTGGACAGTTCCTCTCACAGAGGACAAAGCTTTGGATCTAATGGTATCATACACATCTTGGGGCAGGACTTCATCACCTGTCAGGCCAAGTAACATCAAGCCTAAACCATTGTTGCCATCTGGTAGCTCACCCCAATATTTAGGTCGAGGCATATTTTTGGAATCGTATTTTGCTTTGAGTTGCTTTTCAACTTCTACTTCAAGTCCATTTGCTTTAATGTATAGCTCACATTGCTGATCTATTGCAGCATTCATAAAGAAGGCGCAAATGGTAGCAGCAGGTCCATTAATAGTCATTGAGACAGAAGTAGAAGGGTTGCAAAGATCAAAACCGGAATAGAGTTTCTTCGCATCATCTAGACAACATACAGAAACACCTGAGTTTCCTATTTTGCCATAAATATCTGGACGGTGATTCGGGTCCTCGCCATAGAGGGTAACACTATCAAATGCTGTAGAAAGTCTGTTTGCAGGCATCCCGAAACTTAGGTAGTGAAATCTTCTATTGGTTCTTTCCGGTCCACCTTCACCAGCAAACATCCTAGTAGGATCCTCACCTTCGCGCTTGAAGGGGAATACGCCTGCAGTGTATGGGAATTCTCCTGGCACGTTCTCTTCTAAACACCAATACAAGATGTCCCCCCAGTCATTGTATTTGGGAAGAATTACTTTTGGTATTTTAGTTCGAGCAAGTGATTGGGTGTAAATTGGAAGCTTAAATTCTTTGTCTCTAACTGTATAAATAAAATCATCTTGAATATAACTCTCTTTGAGCTTTGGCCATTCTTCCAATATTTTACGACAACGACCATCCAATAGGAGTTCAGTATCAGCTTTCAGTTTTTTGAGAGAGTCAATTTGATTTGAATCAGGATTTATTTGGTTTTTCAGGAGTTCTAAGGTCGATTCAATGCCTCCCAACTGTCTCGCAATTGCAGCCTGTTTCTTTGCCCATTTGGTATAATTCCTGTTATTTTCAGTGATTTCAGACAGGTATCTTACTCTTGCAGGAGGTATGATAAAAATCTTTTCACTCATTCCTTTAGCCAGTTCACGATCGGTATTAAGTTTGACGCCCGTTCGTTCTTCAAGGATTACCATCAATTCGTGGTAAAGCGTATTCATCCCAGGATCATTGAATTGGGATGCAATAGTTCCTATCACGGGCATTTCATCCAACGGCTTGTTCCACAATTGATGATTGCGTTGATATTGTTTACGCACATCACGTTGGGCATCCATAGCACCTTTCTTATCAAATTTATTGATCGCTATGATGTCAGCAAAATCGAGCATATCGATTTTTTCAAGTTGGGTTGCAGCTCCATACTCTGGAGTCATGACATAAAGTGAGACATCAGAATGGTCAATAATTTCGGTATCAGATTGGCCTATTCCTGATGTTTCGAGGAGTATTAAGTCAAAATTGGCTGCTTGTAGGATATCGATGCTTGATTGCACATGTTTGGACAGTGCCAGATTAGATTGTCTAGTTGCCAAACTGCGCATATAAACTCTTGGGTTGTTGATGGCATTCATTCGGATTCTATCTCCCAATAATGCGCCACCGGTTTTTCTTTTTGAAGGATCAACAGACAGGATAGCAATATTTTTATCAGGTTGATCCATGATGAATCTGCGCACGAGTTCATCAACCAAGCTTGATTTTCCAGCACCACCAGTGCCAGTTATTCCCAGAATTGGAACTTTTTTTGTAGCGTTTCCTTCTTTTAAGCTTTTTAGTAAGGCAGCGTGTACCTCAGGGTAATTCTCGGCGGCTGTAATCATTCGACCCAATGCTTGAGGGTTTCTTTGAGCCATTGACTTGACCTCACCATTCAGATTTTCGCCCAACGGGAAATCACATTGACGCAAAACATCGTTGATCATGCCTTGCAGACCAAGAGTTCGTCCATCATCGGGTGAATAAATGCGAGTTATGCCGTAATCTTGAAGTTCCTTGATTTCGGTAGGTAAAATAGTGCCACCTCCACCTCCAAATATTTTGATGTGTCCAGCTCCTTTTTCTTTCAAGAGGTCAAACATGTACTTAAAAAATTCATTGTGACCACCCTGATAGGAGGTTAAAGCAATGCCTTGAACATCTTCTTGAATGGCGCAATTCACGATGTCTTGAACACTTCTATTGTGACCTAAATGAATTATTTCAGCTCCACTTGATTGCATAATACGTCGCATGATATTTATTGCAGCATCATGGCCGTCAAACAATGAAGCAGCGGTAACCAGCCTGACTTTATTTATTGGGTGGTAAGGTGTATTTTCCATATTCTCTGTATTCGTGAAAAAGCAAAATTAAATCAAACATACTTAGCAAGTACCATTCTGAACTCATTTAAAATCATCGCAGTTGCTCCCCAAACAATATGTTCAGAAATATTGAAAAAAGGAACCTCTTTGAGCACTAGTTCTGAACTGACTTTTATATCGGTTTGTTGTAAATTATTTTGGTCTAAAAGTTGGGTAATAGGCATTTCAATAATGTACTCAACCTCTGATTCTTGGACTTTGAAGCTTGGTCGATAATCTGCTACTCCTATAAATGGTTCCACCAAGAATTTGCTAACAGGAATGTATAAGGAGGTAAGATTTCCAATTAGCTTTATATCATTTTTTGGTATACCTATTTCTTCTTCTGTTTCCCTAATGGCAGTAAATGATAAATCTGCATCTGCAATATCATGACTTCCACCGGGGAGGCTGACTTGGCCGCTGTGCACATCACTCGGATATCTGCTGGTTCTTTTTATAAGAACAATATTAAAATCATTATTTGCGGGATAGAGCAGAATAAGTACTGCTGCTCTTCGTGCGTTGTGAGGCGCATCCATTGGTCTTCCAAAACGTGACATTTCATAATGGGCCCCTCTTCCTGGAAGTGCATTTTGCAAAGAGGACTCTAAATGCTTTGTAAATTTTGAAATATTTCCATGCAACATACTATCAGTAACCAAAATTTCCGATAATAGGTTTAACAAAAACTATGCATTATCTGCATTTGATTGTTGTAAATATTTTAAAATAGCCATCTGGATAGAAGGCGTTTCTGGATCGGGCGCTTTCAGATTGAGGTAAAGTCCTCTCTCTTCCATTGCTTGAATGGTACTATTCCCATAAGCAGCGATTCTAGTCTGATTTTGTTTGAATTCAGGAAAATTGTCAAACAATGACTTAACCGCTAAAGGGCTGAAAAATACTAGCATGTCATAAGTGATATGTGCTAAATCAGACAAATCACTGGAAACAGTGTTGCTAATTAAAACCTCTTGATATTTTACTTTAATGGAATCTAGAAACAGCAAAACATCTTTGGCTCCAAGATTGGAAGTAGGGACCAAATAGGGTTCTAAGCTGCGATGTTTGATCAGATAGGATTTTAAATCCATAATTGATTTATCTCCCGCAAAAACCTTACGCTTGCGGAAAAGTATGAATTTTTGTAGATAGTTCGCTACAGCATCTGACACGCAAAAATATTTGGTCTCAGGAGACATTTTAGCTCTATTTTCTTCACAAAGTCTGAAGAAGTGTTCAATAGCGTTTCTACTGGTAAAAATTACTGCTTTAAATTCGTCAAATTTAATACGTTGTCTGCGAAATTCTTTAATGTCTAATTCATCAACTTGGGTGAATTCGCGCCAATCAACCGATAATCCGTATTTTTCAATCATTTCAGCATAAGGATTCTTTTGCTGAGGAAAAGGCTGGGTAATCAGGATAGTTTTGACAGACTTATAGGTCTCTTTTACCTGATTTTCGTTTTCAGTCAGATTCATTCCTGGTTAGTTAGCTTAGGCCTAAAATTCTTAAAACGCAAGTCGAAACAATGATCACTGGCGTTATTTCGAGAACGCAAAGGTACAACATAATCTCCAAAAAGTTATCATTAAGTTCTTTTAGCGCTGAAGCCCCAGCAAACAGTATAAAATGTCCTGTCATCGTGGCAAGTAAAATTATTCCCATCATCCATAATGCATAACTGAATTGTGGTCCCGAATAAACCAATAAGATGTTCAATCCGAAAAAGATTATACCCGCTACAATATTTCCAATACTGAATATTGTCGCATCTCTTCGCAATATTTTTTCAAGATTATAAACTTTGATGAATATTTCCCAGATCAAATATTTCAAGCCAAAAATCAATAGGACCCAGGGAAGAATTGCGATAAATATTCGAACTGGATGCTGAATGCTAAATCCATAAAAATAAACACCTAATGCAAGAAATATGCTCAAATTAACCAACCAAAAAAGGTAAAGTACCAAAGTATTTGTAACAAAATTCAAAGGAGCTTCTTTCATGAAATGTTTCAAGGCCATTTCGCTGTAAAGTGATGAAAATATCTTTTGATAAATACTGCGGTTGGCAAAGCTCAGTCCTGACAGACAAGCCAACAATATTGAAAATAGGGTAAAATAGGGTCTAGATACTATTGGTTTAGCTTCAAAGTGATATTCGATTTTCTCGTCAGTTTTGGGACGGCTGTTACCAATAAGGTTGCGATTTATTACCCTTGTGCCTCTTATGTCGAAGGAATTTTTAATTTGATTTGCACTTGACGTGTCTGGGTGCATTCTTGACCAACGGTCAACAAGATCAAATGAACTTGCGCTTTGCGCATGCACCAATGTCTGGAGTGGCAAAGCAAATAGTGTTAATACTATCCAATGGATTGATAAGTGCCTATTCATATTCTGCTGCAAAGTTAGTCAAATGAATGATTAGGTAAGCCCTTGCTTGATATTGTTCTACCCAAGAAATAAAATTCGATATTCTATAACTATGTCTAACTTAGTGCTAAATTTTACTGCTTTAAATCTCAATGAGTAATCGAAAGCTTGCATATTTAATAGTACTTAGTACCCTCTCCTTGTTGGGTATATTGGCTATGCAAATTTATTGGTTCAACAGCAGTTTAGAGCTGCGGCAGCAAGAATTCAAGCAAAGCACTAAAATTGCGCTGATTCAAGTTGTCAGAAATCTTGCCAAAGCCAGGAAAGTTAAGTTGCCAGCATATATAACCATCAAACAGGAAGCAAGATTCAATTTTATAGTTTATACCAATGATCCCATTGATGTAGGAGTTTTGGAGTATAATTTGCGCAGAGAGTTTTTAGCTAAAGAAATATTTGCGCCCTTTGAGTATGCTATATACGATGTTAAGACAAATGAAATGGTTTACGGCAACACAATTACAAAGGAGCAAATTCAATATCCTCCTGCTAAGCCACGTAAACTGCCCAAGTATAAAGTATCTAATTACTATTTTGCACTGAAGTTCAAAAACACAAGTGATTACATTCTGGCAAGCCTGACACTGCCTATTGTCTTTACCCTTTTGCTCTCTTTCGTATTGATCGTCTTCTCATACAGTTTGTTGACGATTTTACGCCAAAGGAGACTTTCGGAAATCCAGAAGGATTTTATTAATAATATGACACATGAGTTTAAAACTCCAATCAGCACAATTAGGATTTCGGCTGAGTTTTTAATGAATACGCCACAAATTAAAAGTGAACGTCGTTTGGAAAGATACGCTGAAATAATATTGGAGCAGAATAAAAGACTTAATGAGCAGGTTGAAAAGGTTTTGCAGGTAGCAAAATTGGATACCCAAGAGGTTAAAATGGATACGCAATATGTAAACTTATGCAACTTAATTGATTCGTCGGCCGAGGCATTTGAACTCCGTATCAATGAGTTCAAGGGCACAATTACTTCCGAGTGTAATATCAAAGATCCATTGGTGCTCGCTGATCCAATTCATTTAGTGAATGTATTGAATTCTTTGATCGATAATGCCATAAAATACAGCAAAAAGGCACCGCAAATTAACTTAAAAATACACGAGCAAAACGAATTTGCTTTCATAACGGTATGCGACTCAGGTATAGGGATTAATCAATCAGACATCAAAAATATTTTTAAAAAATTCTATCGAATCCCAACTGGAAATATTCACAATGTAAAAGGATTTGGACTCGGTCTTTATTATGTTTACAATATTTGTAAATCTCATGGCTGGTTGATTAAAGTTGAGAGTGAAATAGGTAAGGGAACCCAATTTATCATACGAATTAAAAGAACAACAAAATCATGAAGGCGCACTTATTTTATGTCGAAGATGACCCAAGTTTGAGCTTTGTGACTAAGGACAATCTTGAAATGAATGGTTTTTTAGTCAGTTATTTCTCTGATGGAATATCTGCCTTAAACGCTTTTCGGGAGGGTCAATTTGACTTATGTATTTTGGATGTGATGCTCCCTGAAATGGATGGATTCGAGCTGGCAGCTCAAATCCGAAAACGAAATTCCGATATCCCAATTATTTTTTTGACTGCCAAATCTTTGAAGGAAGATAAGCTTCAAGGTTTGCGTTTAGGGGCTGACGATTACATCACTAAGCCATTCAGTATCGAAGAACTTCTGCTTAAAATAGAGATATTTTTGCGAAGAAGTAAAATCATGGGGGAGACCAACAAAGCCACCATTTTTACGCTAGGGGCGTATCAATTTGATTACACCAACTTGGCCTTGATACATGAAAATGATGAGCCGAGGATTTTAACTCAAAAAGAAGCTGATGTATTGCTTTATTTTATCAATCACAAGAATCAGGTTGTAAAACGTTCGGCAATATTGGAAAATGTTTGGGGCGAAGACGATTACTTTCTTGGTCGAAGCCTAGATGTATTTATCAGCCGATTGCGTAAATATTTGATGCAAGATTCAAAAATTCAGCTGGAGAATATACATGGGGTAGGATTTAAGTTAAAAGTATAAACACATTTTATAAAGTCTCAAGCTTTAACTTGGAGTGCAATTAGTTGAATTTCATATGATTGAAACTTCCTTTCCGTATATTTATTTGAAAGTCAACCCCTTATTAATCCTGCGTTTTGGGAAGTTGATACCTGCTTGGTATATTTTTGCGTTTTCAAAAAACAAATGATAATACCAATGGGAAGATTGAAAGATAAAGTTGCAATTGTAACTGGTGGTGCGAGTGGAATAGGAAAAGCAACAGTGATTAAGTTTTTAGAAGAAGGTGCTCAAGTAATCATTTGGGATGTTAATGAGTCAAAAGCCAATGAATTTGTAGCAGAGCAAACTGCTTTTTCAGGTTTATTGAGTTTCATGAAAGTGAACACAGTCAACTCTGCTGAGGTAAAAGACGCAGCCGCAAAGGTCAATACTCAATTTGGCAAGATCGATATTCTGATCAACAATGCTGGTATCACCAGAGATGCTTCATTAAAAAATATGACCGAGGATCAATGGGATTCGGTTATCGATGTAAATTTGAAAGGTGTATTCAACTGCACACAGGCAGTTTCCGCCTACATGGTGGAGAAGCAATATGGCAGAATTGTTAATGCTGCTTCCGTTGTAGCACTTTATGGCAATTTCGGTCAAACTAATTATGTGGCAACTAAAGCTGGAGTTATTGGAATGACTAAAACATGGGGCAGAGAATTGGGCCGAAAAGGAATAACAGTAAATGCTATAGCACCTGGTTTTATAGCCACTGAAATGATGCTTACTATTCCTGAGAATGTCCTCAAAGGGTTTACGGATAAAACACCTCTTGGACGCTTGGGACTTCCTCAAGAGATAGCCAACACCTACGCATTTTTAGCCAGTGATGAAGCTTCATTCATCAATGGAACTGTGATCAGCGTTGATGGAGGTTTGGTGTTATAATCTGAGACTACAACAACTCATAGATTCCAGCTATCCCTTGTCCTCCTCCTACGCAGGCTGTTACCATGCCGTATTTTTTGTTTCGGCGACGAAGTTCTCCAAGTAATTGTGCGGTTAGTTTGGCTCCGGTACATCCTAGCGGATGTCCAAGTGCAATAGCTCCCCCGTTTACATTAACGACATCTGGATTTAATCCTGATTCTTTGATTACTGCAAGTGCTTGAGCGGCAAATGCTTCATTCAGCTCAATTAAATCTATATCATTCAACTTTAAACCAGCTTTTGCCAGGGCTTTAGGAATTGCTGCACATGGACCAATACCCATGTAGATAGGCTCTACCCCTGCAACTGCGCATGAAACCAATCTTGCTTTTGGTTGTAGATTGTGCATTTTTACAAAATCTTCACTGACTACCAAAGCAAAAGCTGCACCATCACTGGTTTGGCTGCTGTTTCCAGCGGTCACAGTTCCTTTAGTAGAAAAAGCAGGACGCAGTGCATTCAAGCCTTCAATTGATGTATCTCTGCGTATTCCGTCATCTGATGATATCAATTGCTGGCTTTCCTTTCGTTTGTTGTTTTCAACCCATATTTGGGTTACATCGACTGGTAATATTTCAGAACTAAAAAAGCCCGCATCTTGTGCAGCAGCTGCCTTTAAGTGTGAGTTGTATGAAAAAATATCTTGTGCTTCTCGTGAAATATCCCATTTTTTGGATACGGCTTCGGCAGTCAAACCCATACCTACAACATAATCGGGTGTATGTATTGCTACTTCATAGCTCGGGGCTAATTTGTAGCCCTCCATTGGAATCATGCTCATGCTTTCTGTTCCGCCAGCTATGTAGCAGTCACCCATTCCAGCTTTTATTTTTGCTACGGCTATACTAATGGCTTCCAGTCCAGAAGCACAATACCTATTGATGATGAAGCCAGGCACTTCTTTGCCTAAAGCTCTCAACGAAATTTGCCTACCCATTTGTAGACCTTGTTCGCCCTCAGGATTCGCACAGCCAACTATTAAGTCATCGACAGTTTTTGGATCCAATCCAGCTACGTGGTCAACCAACTGCTTGATGATTGAAACTGCTAAATCATCTGATCTCATATTTCTGAATCCGCCCTTTCCAGCTTTGGTTACTGGACTTCTGTATGCTTCTATTATGTATGCTTCCATTGTTTTTTTATTCTATTTCGTAAAATATTAATTGCGAAGAGGTTTGTTGGTGGTAAGAATTGATTGGATTCTCTCTAGTGACTTTGGTTCTGAACAAAGACTCAAGAAAGCTTCCCGTTCAATATCCAGTAGATAGGATTCTGACACTTTTTGGGAGGATGTTAAGTCTCCACCGCACAATACATATGCTATTTTCTTCGCAATTTTCACATCGTGTTCAGAGGCATATCCCCCCAATTGTAGACTGTGAGCTGCAACATACAAAGTTGCCAATCCTCCTCTTCCTAAAACCATTATGTCTTCTCTTTCGATTGGACGAATATAATTTTCACCTAAATAGAGAACTTGTTGTTTTGCTACATAGATATTGCTCTTGGAATCCAAAACCACTTTATCTTTTTGATTCAAATATCCCAATCCATAAGCCTCATAAGCTGAGGTTGCTACGGACGCCATCGCAATAGTTTTGAACTTTTCAATCAAGGTTGGCATCATAACATCACCTTTGTGGAATGCATCTGATGCTCTTAAAGCAAATTCTTTGGTTCCCCCTCCACCTGGTATTAGGCCAACACCAACTTCTACCAAGCCAATATAAGATTCGGCAGAAGCGATCACTGAATCACAATGCATTGATATTTCACAACCACCGCCAAAAACATAACCTTGTGTTGCTGCAACCACGGGAATACTGCTGTATCTGCAACGCATACTGGTTTGCTGGAATAGTTTAACAGCCATATCCAGTTCATCCCATTCCTGTTGATAAGCCAACATGGCAACCATCATGAGGTTTGCACCTACTGTAAAATTGGTAGCATTGTTTCCTATTACCAAGCCTTTCCAACCTTCATCTTCGGCTTTCTGTATGGACTGTTGAATTCCTCTTAAAATACCTTCACCTATTGCATTGCTCTTGCTTCTAAATTCTAAACATAGTACTCCGTCACCAATATCGTGGAGAATCATCTCTGGATTCTCAAGCACAGGTGTGTTTTGACGATATGCATCAAGATTGATTGATTTTTCGGTACCAGGTACATCTTTGTAACTTTGGCTTGCAATATCATAAAATTGTCGCTTGCCACCATTCCAGCGGTAAAAAACGGTATGACCCAAAGCGATCATTTGTTCAACCCAATCAGCCGCTTGCTCCCCATGTTGTTTGCAGAGAGCCAAACCTTCATTGAGACCAACAGCATCCCAATATTCAAATGGACCAATTTCCCAAGCGAATCCTGCCTGCAAAGCTGCATCTATGCTGTGTAGTTGATCAGAAATCTCAGGAATTCTATTAGATACGTAAGCGAAAAGTCCTGCAAATGACCTTCTCAGAAGTTCTGCACCTTTATCTTTTTCCTTGAGGATTGCTCTCAAACGCTGGGGAAGTTCATCTATTTGTTTTGCAACCGTCAAACATGCAAAGTTTGCAGATTTTGAAGGGATGTATTCGCAGATTTTCAGATCGAGTTCTAAAATAACGGGTCTGCCTTTGTCATCCTTTTGATCTGTTTTTTTATAAAAACCTTGTCCAGTTTTATTTCCCAAAAACTTGTTATCAAGTAGAAATTGAAAATATTTAGGTATTGTAAAAGTTGAAGCTTGTTCGTCTTTTGGACAGTTTTCTTTAATGCCTTGGATAACCTTTGCTGCAGTATCGTGTCCTACTAAATCGCCCAATCTGAAGGTTCCTGTCTTGGGTCGACCGATGGCTGGCCCGGTTAATTTGTCAACGTCTCCAATTGATATTTCCATTTCCTCGGACAACTGGAAAATTTTAGCCATTGCGTAAACACCTACGCGGTTGGCTACGAAAGCAGGAGTATCCTTGCACAATACAGTTTGCTTGCCCAAACGACTTTGCCCAAAGTGCATCAAAAATTCAACCAATTCAGGATTGGTATCCGCGGTAGGTATTATTTCAAGCAACCTCAAGTAGCGAGGTGGATTGAAAAAGTGCGTACCTAGGAAATTTTTCTTAAAAGTATCGCTTCGTCCCTCAGTCATAAAGTGAATCGGAATTCCTGAAGTATTTGAACTTACAATAGTTCCAGGGCGAATCAGCGCATCTACTTTGGCGAAAATGGATTGTTTGATGTCAAGTTTTTCTACAACAACCTCAAGTACCCATTCGCAGTCTTTTATTTTTGACAGGTCATCATCAAAGTTTCCAGTCGAAATCCTGCTTGCGAAAGCTGCATCCATTAATGGTGCGGGCTTGGATTTTATGGTTTTGGATAGTGCGTCATTGACCAATTTGTCTTTTAGATTTTTATTTTTTAACTGGTCTTCAGTCAGGTTAGGGGAAACAATGTCCAGCAGTAAAACCTGAAAACCTGCATTGGCTAAATGGCAAGCTATGGATGAACCCATAACTCCAGAACCCAACACAGCTACTTTATTGATGTTTCTAAAATGCATAGATTTTGATTAAGCGAATTTTCGCTAAAGGTAACGAATATTTTTGAATAATGTTATGAACAAATTACATGTGTAAAAAAGTAAAAATACATAATTTGTGCATAATGAGAAAATAAGATAGATTTCTTTCTCAATGAAAAGTTAATTTTCATTAAATTTGCCACGACAAACCATAACTCAGGACAAATAATCGTTATCAATTACAAATTACCTATCTACATGAGCTCATTTCCTCTTATCTCTGTTCCAGCTGACAGCACCGCCACACAAGGTGTAGGCACCCAAAGTATTATGGATTTAGTATTCTCTGGTGGAATATCTTCAGTTTTAATCTTGGGAATACTATTGGTCCTATCCTTTATCGGAATTATCATCTTTGTTGAAAGATGGCTGACCATCAAAAAGGCAGGAAAAATTGATGAAAATTTCATGAATAACATTCGAGCCAATGTTCAGAACGGCAATCTTCAAGGCGCCAAACAACTGTGTCAACAAACCGATTCTCCCGTAGCTAGAATGATTGAAAAAGGATTGAACAGGATTGGGAAACCACTGCGAGATATTGATGCAGCAATTGAGAACGTTGGAAATGTTGAGTTGTTGAAACTTGAAAAGAATTTACCTTTTTTGGCATCTATATCTGGTATTTCTCCGATGGTTGGATTATTGGGAACTGTTTCTGGGATGATTTTGGCCTTCTATAGTATGGCTACAGCCCAGAATGTAACTCCTGATGTTTTGGCTGGAGGCATTTATCAAGCATTGTTTGCGACTGCATTTGGATTGTTCAACGGAATTTTCTCTCTTTTGGGATATAACTTTCTGGTGGCCAATATTGACAAAGTGGTCTATAAGATGCAACTTTACTCTATGGAATTCATGGATCTTTTGCAAGAACCATCTAAATAATAGGATCATGGGAATCAAAAAACGCAATAAAGCCAATCCTGATTTTAGTTTGGCATCGCTTACTGACGTAGTATTCTTGCTCTTGATATTTTTCATGTTGACTTCAACTTTGGTAACTCAAAACGCATTGAACTTGAAGTTACCAAGCGCTACCAACAAATTGGTTGCCTCTCCATCTCTTGCCGTTAGTGTAAAGAAGGAAGGTCAATATTTTCTCGGGGGTGAGCCGTCTGATTTGACATCTATTGAATCATATATTAAGCAGAAGGCTTCTGCAAGTTCTGATCCTAAGGAAACAACTGTTACCATTCTTGCCGAAAAAGAGTGTCCAATTGAATATGTAGTCAATGTAATGGATATAGCAAACAGACTGAGAGTTGGAGCAATTTTAGCTACTGCACCTAAAGAGAATTGATTTATGTCAACATTAGCACAAATTGAACAACAAGCTGAAACTAAGAACAGGAACATTGGATTCATTGTATCTATAGTTGCCCATTTACTAATGGTTCTTTGTTTTTTCTTGCCACTTTTAACATTTCCAGACCCACCCCCTCCAAAAGAAGGGATATTAATAGCGTTGGGAAGACCTGATGAAGGAATGGGTGACGATAGACCTATGGCAGGAAGGCCTGATGGTGATTTAGAGGAGAAAGTGATCCGTGATAACCCTCCGCCAGCTCAACCAAAATCAACTCCTCCGCCTCCTTCAAGCAAACCTCTTCCAAAGGCAACAAATCAGCCAAAGGTTATGACTACCGAAGATCCTGAAGCAGTTGCCATCGCACAATCCAAAATACGCGAACAAAAGAGAGCAAAAGATGAAGCCATTAGGATTGAGCAAGATCAGAAACGACAACGCGATGCTGTAGATAAGGAAAGACAACGCGTTGCAAATGAAGAGTCAGCAAGGAATAAAGCTAAATCTAAGTATGGCGATTTGTATAAGAATGGTGGTACTGGAAGAGGAAATACCAATAAACCAGGAAACCAAGGTGATCCTAGTGGTGATCCGAATTCCGATATCCTCACAGGTAAAAGTACAGGAACTGGAAAGGTAGGAGGTGACTTAGCCAAAAGAGGCGGTAAAGGTCCTTCAATAAACACCAGCATTCAAGAGGAAGGCATCGTCGTAATCAAAGTTTGTATTGATGCAAATGGTAAGGTTATCTCTGCCGACTATACCCAGTCTGGATCTACTACCACCAATGCGCAATTGATCACACTTGCAAAGGACAACGCCCGTCGTCGGGTTTTCAATCAGGACAAGGAAGACAAGCAATGTGGTCCTATTACTTACTCATTTATATTGCGATAAATATATACTTAGACACCTATTCATGAGCAAAATGACATATTCCCAGACATTGGAATACATGATGTCAAAGTTGCCTATGTATCAAAGAATAGGCGCTGCAGCTTACAAAAAGGATCTGACCAATATTCAAGAGTTATGCAATTTTCTCGGTAACCCGCAGTCAAATTTCAAGTCCATCCATATTGCAGGAACAAATGGCAAGGGAACCACAAGTCATATAATTTCTGCTTTATTTCAAACCACCGGCAAAAAAACAGGTTTATATACTTCACCACATTACAAGGATCTGCGGGAGCGAATTCGTATCAACGGACAAATGGTTTCCAAAAAATTTGTAGTTGACTTTATTGATCGGTTGAAATTTGAAATTGACCGCATCCAACCTTCTTTTTTTGAAATCAATGTTGCAATGGCCTTTGAATGGTTTTCTATCAATCAAGTCGATATTGCAATTATAGAAACTGGATTGGGTGGACGTCTTGATTCTACCAATATAATCATACCTGAAGTTTCAATCATAACCAATATCAGTTACGACCACATGAATCTTTTAGGGGAAACACTTCCAGCTATAGCGGCAGAGAAAGCAGGTATCATCAAATATTCAGTTCCGGTAATTATTTCTGAAACCCAAGAAACAACCTCGGAGGTTTTTCAAGTATTTGCTTCCCAGAGGAAAAGTGAAATAAGATTTGCTGACCAGGAGTTTGAAGTAATAATAAAGGAATCTGGACTTGAATTTTCTAAGTTTCAAGTCATCGAAAGCGGTAAGCCATGGAATGAAGTTATTGAAACACCACTGCATGGGGCATTTCAGCTCAAAAATATAGCAGGCGTAATTGCTTTCATGAAATTGTACAATGAGCTGCACCCTTCAACTTTTGATAGATCGAACTTATTATTAGGCTTAAAGGAGATAAAAGTACTTACGGATTATCAAGGCAGATGGCAAATTTTAAATCACAAACCGCTAACTATATGTGACAGCGGACACAATGAAGGAGGGATACGATATATTGTCAATGAGTTGAGTCAGATAAAACATCAGAGATTGCATATCGTATTCGGCGCGGTCAACGACAAGGATTTGAATAAAATCATCTCTTTGTTGCCTTCAAATGCCAAATATTACTTCGCCAAAGCCAAAATACCCAGAGGTTTACCTGCCAAGGAACTTCTTGAGCTTGGCCGTGAAAATGGCTTGAAAGGCAAAGCCTATACTAGCGTTGCCAAGGCATATTCAGCTGCAAGACTTTCGGCGCAAAAAGAGGATTTAATCTTTATTGGAGGGAGTATTTTTGTAGTAGCTGAAGTGCTTTAACTGCTTGTTAGCCCTACTTTTTATCTTGCTTGGAGAACACGTCTTTTAATATTTGTGTGGTTCTGTTGACAGGATCTTTTCTGATTTTCAACTCTTCAGATGCCACCATGCCAAACATTCCATCTAAAGCTTTATTGGAAACATAGACTTCCATATCTGGATTCATTTTTTTGGTTAATGGTAGTTGGTTGTATGCCTTTGCCGCTTTTTTCCAAAGAGCTAGGGCTCCGGACGTGTTTAGAGAGTTTACCACAACTGGTTTAAATTCGTTGAATAATGCTGTTCTGGTTGAACTTTCGAGATAAGTGGTAGCAGAATTATCAGAACCCATTAAGATATTCATTGCATCTGTGATTGTCATAGATGTAATTGCTTTTGAAAAGATGGGTTTGGCCTTGGTTGCTGCATCCTCTGCTGCTCGATTGAATTTTTCAATCAAGTCATTTTCAATGTTTGTAAATCCAGGAACTTGCTTCAACTTGGACGTCATTTGTTGTACTTCATTTGGCAGCAATATTTTATATGCTCCTTTTAGATATCCATCTTTTAGGCTTAGTGCGTCAGCGCCTTTGCTAACTCCTTGGTCCAAAGCCTGTCTCAATCCAGTTGCAATATCTGAATTTTTAGATGTTCCAATGCTTCCAGCGCCTTTTTTGATTTTATTAAAAAGTTTATCGGCTTGAGCGTTTGCTGACAATACTGTGCAAGTAAGAAATGCAAACAAGATAATTGACTTGAAATTCATTTTATAAGTTTTATTAGTAGACGCAAATATCAGTTCAAAATCACTCAATAAAGTAAGGATTAAGAAAGCTTTAACCATTTCTAGTAAAATAGCCTACTTTTTCAAGCAGGCTAGGTAGTAAATCTTATGAATGTATAATCAAGTTTCTGTGTTATCTTTCGACCAATGTGTTAGGCTTAAGGGCAATTGTTCCATCAAAGTACTTCTGGATTACATTATTCCAAAGGTATTCGGCAACACTTCTGCCCATTTTGAGGCCTTCTATGTTATCTGATTGGATATGATATCCACCAATTACTCTTGATAGACCCGCCAAATCAGCTGTTGCTGTGAATGTTGGAAGTGGTAGGCTGATTGGATCACCAGGAGTTTCAGTGATAATGCCTGGTCTTCTTGTTTCAGTTTCTCCAAACTTATCGCTTCCAGTAAATAACTCAAGTACTTTGCCGCAAGCACCACTTACAGCGCTGTGTCCTGATACATAAGCAGGGAATGGAGGAGATACAAAATCAGCAGGTGAGTAAGGGTGCCAATTTTCAGCTGGCATATTTATAGTTCCTTTGTCGGGTCCTCCCCAACCTTTAATGGTCTCACCTCTTTTGTAAACTCTCACCAATGTCCAAGGTCGTGCACTGTCATAGTATCTTTTTGTTTCCCATGAAGCAATAAAAGCATCCATTGCTGTATTACCAACTGCAAAGAACATTTTTACGTCGGTATCAAGATCTTGCTTGTCTCTTATGGAAACCAATTGGGCAAATTTTAGCCAGTGACCTGCCTGTCCTGTACTTCTTGGGCCATCGCGCATGAACTCAACAATAGCTTTACGCTGCGGAGTAAGGTTGGCATTTAGGTCTATGACTTCGTTGACTTCTTTTTCCAATTGAGATGATCCATATTTAGGATACTCAGGTGCTCTGAACTGGGCAGGATCTTTTAATCCAAATGGTTTTACCCGGTACCAATGAGGCGTTAAGAAATTAACAAAGAATGTTTCTCCTTTTTTATTAAGAAATGGTAGTGGATGCCATTTATCAGCATTTATGATGTGGTTGGTCTCATTTACTGGTTTGTAATAAGTATAGTCTGAGTAGGGTTTGCCGTCACATCCAATTTCAGTACCCAATTGATTTGCACCGTCATTGTGACGGTATTCAATGATTGATTTGGCAACAAGATTTCCAATACCCTCTGGCTTGGTTTTATCTTGTGTTAAGTTGTTGGGATTGAATCCAAACTTAACAAACTGATCTGTTAAATAACTTTTGTCTGCGGGATACAGGTCAAGGGCAATGCGGAATATCGCATAACTTATAGCTATTTCTTTGTTTTTGATGGTGTGTTCTTTGGCTGGTCTTCTTAAGTTTCCAACATATTGAGTTCCTACTGCCTTGGAATCATAAGCTGCCCAAGCATCATACATTCCAGTTACACATATACCCAAAGCCCGGGATTGAACGGTTGGTTTTGCTCCAATGCGATCAACATCATTGGCAGTTACTTCCAGAGCCATATCAAGCCATTGAAAAGCCATTGATTTATCTGCTTTTAAAGTTTGAGCATTGGTCGAAGAAAATGCAAACATTAAGTATGCAAGAATAAATTGAAATCTTGCTAATACACGGACACGGTTGATCATTAGTGGCTAATTTTAGATTTAATATTACAAGAATATCGTACTTTCGTCATCTCTGAAGACTATGCAAAGTTCAGGTTTGAAGAACTTTCTTCCCAAGATTGTGGACGATAGGACTCAAAGAGCTGACGAATCATTTGTTTTAATTGATCAAATGTGTTTTGAGATTAGATTTAGTAACTAAGAATTATGCAATGAAATGTTTAATCATTGATGATGACCCACTTATTGGTGATTTGATCAGTCATTTTTGTAGCAAAATTGATCAGATTGAGTATTGTGTTACAGCTTACACAGGCACTGATGGATTGAAATTATTGACTTCAGATGCTTTTGATTTATTGTTTCTTGATTTTGATCTTCCTGACATGAAAGGACAAACCATACTTGAACTCAAACAAAATGGCATACCAGTTATCATGGTTACTTCGCATGATGAATTTGCTGCTAAATCCTACGAGTACGACAATGTAGTAGATTTTCTGGTCAAACCAGTAAGTTTTGCACGCTTCGAAAAGGCCATCCAAAAATTAAGTCAACGATCTGATATCGTCCCAAATAAGGGAAACGATCCCAGGGATTTTTTATTTGTAAAGTCTGGAAACAAATGGATCAAAGTTAACAAAGCTGATCTTTTGTATATCAAAGCTGAAGAGAATTATGTGTCATTTGTTACAAAAGATAAGTCAGTTTTGAGTTTGATTACGATGAAAGAAATTGAATTGAAACTACCTTCAAATTTCATGAGAATTCATCGTTCTTTTATCGTAAATGTCAGTAAAATCGAATCATTGGTGCAGGACGAGGTTTTGATCAACGGTAAGCAGTTGCCAGTTGGAATGAAATACAAAAAGGATTTGTTGGCTGTAATTAATCAATAGTCTTTGACTGCAATTCCCATTTTTTCAATTCGAAGACTATGTGCTTGAGGTGATATTGCATTATCCTTTCCAAGTATAACTTGTTGGATATTGAATTGATCTTTTCATTAGCAATATTTGCTCCCAAAAAATTGCAAAATTTAATCAACTGGTTCAATTCAAATCTTCGGAAGCTACTCAAAGCCTTATGAAATACTTCTGCAAATCCATTTGGATCTTTTAATGTTAATGTACTTATTAATTCAGTTTCAAAGCCTTTCCATTCAGTTTTTAAAATGCTCAATGCTTTAATGACCTTGGCTTCGTCAAAGTCATAATCCTCATATAGATTGTTTAAATTGGCAGTTTGGTAGTTCTTCTCTGCGAGTGTTTGTTTCAAATCCTCTAGGAAGGTTTTTGTAGGAATAGGTTTTTGAAAGAACATGTCGAATAATTCCAATTGATCTCCCATCAATTCCTCTGGGTTTGCAGTTGCGCCAGTTACTAAAATACAGATTCCTGTGGGATTTAATATTTTAAGCAATTCTTCAGTGTACGCTGTAATCTTGTCTTTATTGATCCAATAATCACAAATAATAATATCATAAAAGAGCCCTTCTGGAATCGTTTTTAGGTCTGCTGAGCTTTTCAGATTAATAAAATGATCAGCTATTGGTTCGAGAAGATGTTCGTAAAGTGAATGGCTTTGAATATCATCATCGAAAATCAGGATATTTAATTTTTCTGATATCGTTTCTTCTCTTGGAATGCTTCCTTTGAGGATTTGAGTTGATGGGTTTTTAGCCTTTTTCATATTTAGATAGAACTTAAATTCAGAGCCTTTTCCGGGAATTGAATGGATGTTGAGCTGTGAATTAAATAGATCCAATAATTGAATGATGATAGGCAGTCCTAAGCCAGCTCCGTGCCTGTTGTGGTGAATTTGAGGGGAATCGGCTTTTTTAAAGCGCTCAAGTATGTGATTGTAGTTTTCATATTTGATTCCTACTCCTGTATCTTTTACTACAATTTCGACCGAAAATTCTGCTTCATTTTGCTTAATTAAATTTGCAAATATCCATACTGAGCCATGCTCGGGAGTGAATTTGATGGCATTGGAGAGTAGGTTGGTTACAATTTGTGTTAATCTTAAAAAGTCTGTAGAGAATTCAGTATCTTCTAATGCAGGATCAATATTCAGCTGAAGTTTTATTTGTTTTTTGACTGCCTGATAAGCATAGCTTTTTATAATTTGTTTGAGCAATTGATCCAATTTGGTATTGGTTTCTACCAATTCCAGTTCTCCAACTTTCAGTTTGGAATAATCCAAAACGTCATTTACCAAGGTATGCAGATTGGTTGTACTAAATTTGAGTGTATCCAATAATGGCAATTGTTCAGTTTTGGGCTCGTTCCTGATTAGCAACTCGGTCATTCCCAAGATACTCTGGAGTGGATTACGGATTTCATGACTCATATTTTCCAGAAATTCTTCCTTCTCCTTTGTTGCCAATTCTGCTTTTTCCTTAGCATTTTCTAATGTGCTTATGTTCTGGGTAATGGTGTCAGACATGGTTTTAAAGGTCCGAGCCAAAATCCCAATTTCATCATTTCTGTTCACAGGCAAGTCCGAATGGTCTTGATCATTTGCAAGTGAAGTCATCGATCGGGTGATTGACTTCAATCCTATTGTTTGTCGTCTCATCCACCAAATGGCAAGACCCATGAAAACTAATGTCAGCAACAAGGTGATCATAATACTTGTGTCACGCCATTCTAATAATGGGGATAATATTTCTGCGGAACTTGCTCCAATTGACAAAAACAGTATGTAATCTTTTCGTGGATAGGGGATATGTTTTACCTGAAATATCTCCTCAGCTGTATATAAATCTTGTGCATTTTGAAATGAATTGCGAATTTTAGCCAAACTGATAGGAATGTACTCATATAAAGTTGGAGGGCGATTGTATTCAAAGCCAAACGTTTCAGCTGAATCAGGATGAATTAAAAAATGGCCAACATCATTGAACAAATAGAGCTGGTAGTTGGTATTGGCAATCGATTTGATTTGACCAAAGAATTGCCTTAGGTCAACATTGAGGACTAAAATACCGAATACTGTATCAGCCTGGTAAATCGGGCATGCGGCTCGAAGTGTCGGAATAATAGGTTGACTTATTTTTCCGTATTCTTTATTCAAATCAATTCTTGAGAAATAGATTGAATCAGCCGCCATTTTAATTGTTTCGCGATAGTAATCTCTATCTCCCTTATTTTGAAGTTGATCCTCTGTTACAATTTTTAATTGATTGTCACTGCGTTCAACTCTTATTACTTCTTTGCCATTTCCCTTTATGGAAATAAACCTGAGCTGAAAATAGTCAGGTTTTTTACTCAGAAATGCAAAGTATTCTTTGTTGATTTTTTCTTTTTGGGAAAGATTACCAACAGAATTCTGATGTGAGACATAATCCATCAGGTAAGGATTGGAGCTTAAAAAAGCAATGTCTTGCTTGATGTTTTGGATAAAACTTCCAAATTTTACATCTCCAATATTGACACTGTTTTTTAATTCTTGTTGTGAGAGGCCTTTAATTATTGTTCCACTTTTGGAATACAAAATGTAGCCTATCAAAAAAGATGATACCACAATCAATAGCATGTAAACTAATGCATTTTTTAAAGCAAGTGAAATAAATCTACTTCTTGGCATAAAATGCTGTAATAGGTTATATTACATCTACTTACGTGTAATTTTTATGTTTGGCTGTATTTGAAAAGCAAATAATTATCAAATCATTCATTATTTGCATACGCTGAAGCTGCAACGGACATTCGCATTTACACTGCCAAAAGCTGGGTTGAATTTGGTAACCTGTACAGTTATTTTTCCGATTTTGGCTATTGCCATCAATCTGTTTGCTATTTCAATTGCCAATGTTTCAATCAGTGACGCGGAGGACCCATTCACTTCTCGACATACTGAAACAATAGATTCGTAATTGAAGGTACGATCCAACGAATCCATCAAATAGTCAGAGTCAATATTCCCTTCATAAAAGACAGAATATTCGTACCACGTTCCCAATATTCGTTCCTCGACATAATAGCCATGATAGCCATAAAGTTTGAGGTGACTTACTTCGATCTTTAACATTCAAACAAGATTTTGCAACAAAGATGATAAGAACAATTGACACAAGCGTGACATCAGGTATTTAACCAAAACTAATAAGTTTTGTACTTTTGCGTCATGAAAAAATTATTGGTCCTCGGTCTAACTATTATGTCTTGTATCTCAGTTTGTTCGGTCACGGCTCAAGAGAGTAAACATTTGACCAATATTCGTCAATTAACATTTGGTGGAGACAACGCGGAGGCATATTTCAGTCCCAATAGCAAGTATTTGAGTTGTCAAATTACAAATCCCAAATGGGGCGTGGAGTGTGACCAAATTTATAAAATTGATATCAAGAAAGCTGCAAATAACGCTACTTATCTTCCTTCAATGATGAGCACTGGCAAAGGAAGAACTACTTGCTCTTATTTTATGCCAAATGGTAAGGATATCTTGTACGCATCCACACACGCAGGCGATGCGGGTTGCCCACCGCCAGTTCCTAGAGGGGCAAAGTATTTATGGGCTATTTATGCTGATTTTGATATTTATGTTGCCAATCCCAAAGGTAAAATCATCAAACAATTAACCAATCAGCCTGGTTATGATGCGGAAGCAACTGTATCACCTGATGGCAAAATGATCGTTTTTACATCAACACGTAATGGTGACTTGGATTTATATACCATGAATATTGATGGAAGTAATGTAAAGCAAGTTACATTTGGACTTGGTTATGACGGAGGTGCTTTCTTCAGTCCTGATAGCAAGAAGTTAGTTTTTCGAGCATCACGTCCTACTGAAGAAGCTGAGGTTAAAGAGTATAAAGAGTATCTCGCAAAAAACATGGTTGCCCCAACCAACATGGAAATATATACTAGCAATGTGGATGGCTCAGGTCTAAAGCAAATAACAAAGCTTGGTAAAGCCAACTGGGCACCATACTACCATCCTTCAGGGAAGAAAATTGTGTTTTCTTCCAACCATGCATCCCAAAAAGGTTGGGATTTCAATCTGTATATGATCAATGAGGATGGTTCAGATTTACAGCAAATAACAACTGAAAGTGTTTTCAACGCTTTTCCTATGTTTTCACCAAATGGTAAGCACCTTGTGTTCTCTTCAAACAGAAACAACGGTGGAACCAGAGACACCAATTTATTCATTGCCGACTGGAAAGACTAAATCATGAAATATTTATCCCTTTTGCTTTTATTTTGTTCTGTTTCAGTGTTTGGACAAGATTATTTTAATACTGAAACAATTAAAACGCATATTTCCTATTTGGCATCTGATAAGTTAAAAGGCAGAGCACCCGGTTCCAAAGGTGAGAAACTCGCTCAGAAATACATCATCAAGGAATTTCAATCATTGGGCATTGAGCCAAAAGGTTCCAAAGGATATTTACAAGAATTTACCTATAAAACTCCCAAAAATCCCCATGAAGCCGATCTAGGTGGAGCTGAGGAAAATAAAGGTTCTAATGTGATAGGATTTTTAAACAATGGGATGCCCAATACCATCATCATAGGTGCGCATTATGATCATTTGGGTACAGATGGACGTGGTTCCAGTTTGGATCCCAATCCCAAAGGCAAAATACACAATGGCGCAGATGACAACGCATCAGGAGTAGCTGGAGTTATAGAATTTGCAAGATATTATTCACAGAATGGCATAACCGAAAAATACAACTTTCTTTTTATTTGCTTTTCTGCCGAAGAGGCTGGGCTTATTGGGTCTAAGTATTTTACGAACAATACGATCCTAGATTTTGAAAAGGTTGATTTTATGCTCAATATGGATATGGTTGGCCGTTTAGATGAGGATCGACACTTGATGGTGTACGGTGTGGGCACTAGTCCTTCATTTGCACCTTTATTGGCTAAGGATAATGGAGGTTTTCGAATAGTTATTGATTCTTCAGGTGTTGGTCCAAGTGATCACACTTCATTTTATTTAAAAAACCTTCCCGTTTTGCACTTTTTTACGGGTTCACACAGTGACTACCACAAGCCAAGTGATGACGTTGATAAAATCAATCTTCAAGGTGAGCGCGATGTTTTGAAATATATTTCGAGCCTCATTGATCAACTAGCATCTGAGCCAAAATTGGTTTTTACGCCTGTCGCAACCAAGGAAAGAGAAGCAGTGGCTTTCAAAGTGACATTGGGTGTCCTTCCAGACTACAGTTACACAGACAAAGGTATGCGTATAGACGGAGTAACCGCCGGCAAACCAGCGTCAAAGGCAGGTCTTGAAGGAGGTGACATCATCATCAAAATGGGAGATTTGGACATAAAAGATATTTATGATTATATGGATGGTTTGGCAAAGCACAAAAAAGGAGATACAACTTCCTTGCAGTATTTGCGAAAGGGAGAGCTTAAAGAAACTAAAGTCCAGTTTTAATTTTTCAAAGAATTGGACTTTGTAAATTTTTTACATCTCGTATATTTTTAAGGCAGCAATATGCCTGAGGTTTTTATCTTTGCCTCAATATGAAATACTTAATACCTCAATTATTTTTGGTTATGCTGTTTGTAATTTCTTGTAAACAGAAGGAAACTACAACTGCCACTGAAAATAAAATTGACCCCAAAGATGCTTTGGTTCGCGCTCAATTTGACACATTAGTTGCAAAGAGCAATCCATATTTTAAAATCAAAAATGCCGAAATAGTCCAAACAAGTAAGAATGGAATGCGATATAGCATGAAAACACTTGGCAAAGGTTTGAATCCGAAGGAAGGTGATGTTGTGCTCGTTAATTATACGGGTCGATTCCTCAATGATTCAGTTTTTGATTCATCCACTTTGCTGGGAGAGCCACTCAAGTTTAAAATTGGGAGTATGATTCCCGGGTTCAACGAGGCCGTTACGATGTTGAGTACGGGCGGAAGTGGGACCTTCATTGTTCCGCCATATCTTGGTTATGGGGATCGAACTGTTAAAGGCCCAGGCGGCAAAGTGCTTATTCCAGCTAATTCCTATTTGGTTTTTGATCTCGATTTGATTAAAGTTTTTCCTAAGGAAAATAAGTAATATTCAAAACTATGAAATTTACACAGCTGACATTACTCCTACTGCTAGGCACAATGATACTATCATGCAAAGCAAAAATAGAGGAAACCAATGGGCTTAAAGGTGAGGCAGCTATCCCTGATTCCTTATTTCAATGGAAAACTGAGTCATTTGCTGATATACAGATATTGAGATACCGTGTACCTGGTTTCGAACAACTTGCCCCTAAGCAAAGGCTGCTAGTCTATTATCTTGTACAAGCTGGTTTAGCGGGAAGAGATATTATTTGGGATCAGAATTATAGGCACAATCTATCAATTCGACATGCTTTGAATAAGATAGTGGATAAGTATTCAGGTGACCGAAACAATCCAGATTGGCGAAATTTTGTTGATTACACCAAGCAAGTGTGGTTCGCCAATGGTATTCATCATCATTACAGTTCTGAGAAAATTTTGCCAAGATTCACGCAAAGTTATTTTCAGGATTTGATGGAAGATTCTGGAACTGAATTGGACAATATGATAATCCAATGCATGTTCGATCCTAAAATTGATTCGAAGAAAGTTAGTTTGGACCCGAAGAAAGACATAGTGAGCGCTTCAGCCGTGAATTTTTATGACATAGGACTTACTGACATAGAAGTAGAGGCTTTCTACAATGATCTGAAAGCTGCTACTATTGACACATTGCTATCTTATGGATTAAACAGCAAGTTGGTATTGGGTGATGATGGTAAGATAGAGGAAAAGGTGTGGCGTTTGAATGGCATGTATGGAGCAGCGATCAAGAAAATTATTTATTGGCTTGAAATGGCAGTGGAGGTTGCAGAAAACCCAGAACAAGCTAAATCTATTCAACTTTTAATCGAATATTACAAAACTGGTGATCTTAAGAAATGGGATGAATTCAACATTGCTTGGGTTGAAAATAAGTCAGGTGACGTAGATTTTATTCATGGTTTTGTTGAAGTTTACAATGATCCAAAAGGTATGAAGGGCAGCTACGAAAGTATCGTGCAAATTACGGATTTTGAATCATCTGCCAGGATGAAAGCCTTATCGGATCATGCGCAATGGTTTGAAGATAATTCACCTATATTGTCACAGCATAAGAAAAAAAATGTCACGGGAGTTAGCTATAAAGTAGTTAATGTTGCTGGTGAGTCTGGAGATGCTGCACCACTTTCATCCATAGGCGTTAATCTGCCCAACGCAGACTGGATCAAGGAAAAGCATGGATCAAAGTCTGTAAGCTTGGGGAATATTTCCAATGCCATTGGATTTGCTTTAGGATCAGGCGTTTATGATGAATTTGCAAGCACAGCTGAGGATATCAGTCGTTACTTGAAATACGGATCGTTGGCGGATAAAATGATGACTGCTTTGCATGAAGTAATAGGACATGCCAGCGGGAAATTAGAACCTAATATTAAAGATCCAGCGACAACTTTAAAAAATTATTCCTCTGCCATTGAAGAAGCTCGCGCTGATATTGTTGCACTCTATTATGTCATTGATCCAAAATTGGTAGAATTGAAATTGCTTCCCTCAACGGATGCAGGAAAAGCTGCTTATGATAATTATATCAGCAATGGTTTGTTGAAGCAATTGCGCAGAATGGAGCCTGGCAGAAATATAGAAGAATCGCACATGCGGAACCGGCAAATGATTGCAGCTTGGGCTTTTGAACAAGGCAAAAAGGAAAATGTAATCAGTAAAATTTCACGTCTGGGGAAAACATATTTTCAGATCAATGACTACACCAAGTTGAGGGCTATTTTCGGTAATTTATTGCGTGAAATTCAAAGAATTAAAAGTCAAGGTGACTACACAGCAGCTAGGAACTTGATTGAAAATTATGGAGTCATAGTTGATCAGAGATTGCTGGCAGAAGTAAAGGATCGATCCTCTAAATTAAATATTCCTCCTTATTCAGGTTTCATTCAACCCGAATATAACTTGGTTTATGATAAAAAGGGTAGAGCCATTGATGTAGAAGTTAGATACCCAAAAGATTTTACCATTCAAATGCTTGGCTACAGCAAGATGTTTGGATATTTGCCTCCGCGCAACTAGCCATACCTGTATGCAAATAGCAATACTTTCAAGAGGAGAACAGTTGTACTCAACTCAGCGATTACTTCACACTGCTGTAGATAGAGGGCATGAAATTCGGGTTTTGGATGTTACCAAGTTTGATTTGATAACTGGTGATCCAACATATAAGTTATGGTATGATGGAGCACCTTTGGATAGATTAGATGGGATTTTGCCGAGGATTGGCAATACCATCACCTATCAGGGAGCAGCAGTTATTAGGCAATTTGAAGGAATGAACATCTTTACTACAACTTCATCCGAAGCATTGCTTCACAGTCGTGACAAATTGATTACCCTTCAATACCTATCCGCTTTAGGATTTCCAGTTCCCCGCAGTTTCTACCCAACTCCCAATTCACAATTTGAAGATATTGCTAAGGTGTTTGGTGGGTACCCCATTGTCATTAAAACGCTTACTTCTACCCATGGAGAAGGTGTTGCTTTGATTCAAAATTATGAGGAATTGAATGAACTTGCTTGGCATTACTTCCGTACTGGTACCCGTTTTATGATTCAAGAATTTATTGGAGAATGCAATGGAGAAGATATTCGTATTTTTATAGTGGATGGAAAAGTTGTGGCAAGTATGAAAAGAAAGGCTGCCATGGGAGATTTTCGATCAAACCTGCACATGGGTGGAACTGCATCCACTTGCAATCTGGATCCAAAAACTATTGAAATGGCAGTATCTGCAGTAAATAGTTTGGGTTTGAAGGTGGCAGGAGTTGATATAATTGAATCCAAAAAAGGCCCATTGATTTTGGAAATCAACGCCAGTCCGGGGCTTGAGGGTATAGAAAACACAACCCAAATTGATGTTGCAGGGAGTATTATAGATTATATGGAAAGCTTTATCTTACAAGGTTCAATCAATTGATTATGACAAAAACGTTGAATTTGTTTGGTCAGTTTGTAGAGGCAGGTGAATACTGCTTAGTAAAGAAGTCTATTGGTTTGTTGCCATCTGGTAATCATTTGGACATACAGGCGCATGTATACAGAGCCAAGTCGGATGGTCCAGTATTGTTGCTTACAGCGGGGATGCATGGTGATGAAGTGAATGGCATTGAATTATTGCGTCGGGCTGTAATTGACGGCTTATTTCATGATTTGCAAATTGGTTCAGTTATTCTGATTCCCATTATCAATGTTTTTGGCTTTATCAATTTTAATCGGGATGTGCCAGATGGGAAAGATATCAATCGAAGCTTCCCTGGTTCAAAGACTGGGTCTTTGGCGTCTAGGGTAGCGCATGAAATCACTGCCAATGTAATACCAATTATAGACTATGGAATTGATTTTCATACGGGAGGCGCGACCAGATACAATTATCCACAAGTCCGCTACCAAGATGGATTGTTTGAAAATGATCGTCTTGTTGAGGCATTTGGTGCAGAAATAAATATCCATTCAAAGATGATACCCAAGTCTTTTCGAAAAACTGCCTCAGATCGAGGGAAAAGTATTATCGTATTTGAGGGGGGTGAGTCATTAAGGTATGATCAAGCTTCAATTGATGTTGGGCTCAAAGGGATTGCTAATATTTTATCCCATTTTGGGATGAAATTAGGAAATGTTCACCAAGGCACAAAGCGCTTGACAGTTAAGGAATCAGGATGGATCCGCGCATCGCGTTCAGGTTTGTTTTTATGGGTGAGGTCATCTGGTCAACATGTGCAAATTGGTGATATTCTAGGATATATCAACGATGCAATGGGGCAACATTCATTGCCTATAAAATCAGATAAAACTGGCATTATACTCGGTCACAATAATGTGTCAGTCGTCATTGAAGGTGACGCATTGTTTCACATTGGCTTGCTTGATTAATACCGTAACGCAGCATTTATAAAGGAAAACGAATTTATAATTTTAATATTTAATTATATTATATTTATGAAATGTGGTTGGTCTGGAATTATCTTTACTAATAGATAAAATCAACAAGCTATTTTATGAAAAAAAGTATCATTCTCCTAGTCTTTTGCTGCTTGAGCAATTTTTTGCTTATGGCACAAAACAATCCGATGTTTGATTTGCAAAAGCCAGCACCTTCCGTTGATATGCCGGAATGGGCAAACAAATTGTACATGGATCCCATCAACGTTTTTGAAGTTGATCAGGCATACACTGATTATTATAATTCACATCCATACAAGAAGGATCACTACGTGCGCTACTATCGAAGATGGAGAAAATGGGTTCAACCTTACATTTCCGAATCAGGAAAGATTGAGAATTGGTCTGCTCAAAAGTGGGAGACACTGCGAACTTCTGGTGAGCAATTTCATGTCAACAACAAAAGTGCGAATGATTGGAAAGATATAGGTCCACGTTCAACACAATGGATAGGTAATGATAATGCTTTGGACACATTCTGTCCGTGGCAATCAAATATATATGCATTTGATGTTTCGAGTTCCAATCCTTCAGTTTTGTATTGTATCACCGAAACAGGTTCATTATTCAGAACCGATGACAAAGGTAAAAACTGGGAATTGAAAGCTGCGGGATATGACCTTGGGTCCGAAGCATTGGCCGTACATCCAGCCGATCCAAATACCATGTTGATCGGAGTAAACGGTGGCGTCCGAAAAACTGTAGATGGTGGAACTACATTTTCTACCGTTTTGACAAACTCTGGAATGTGGGTTACGGACATAGGTTACAATGCCTCTAATCCTAATACAGTGATGATTGCAACTTCCAAAGGTTTATGGCGCACAGTAGATGGAGGTACAAACTGGACCAATATCATTAGCAATGAGTGCCTTGATCTAGAATACCATCCCAATAATAGCTTGATTGTTTATGTGCTTCGCAAGAATAATTCAGGGACATTTTATGAAGTATGGCGCTCAGGTGATGGCGGCTTAACATTTCAAGCCAAAACTTCGGGGTGGCCCACTGGATTAACCAATGGAGTTGGCAGGTTGGCAGTTACACCAGCAGCTCCTGACCGAGTTTATGCAGTATTATTGACAAGTGATAGGCCTCGAATCATGAAAACAGATAATCAAGGAAATAATTGGACCGTAACCGCTCAAGGCGAAACAACTGCGCTTGAAATGGATAATTGGCAAGGATTTTATGATTTAGATATTGTTGCTTCACCTTTGAATGCCAATTGGTTAATAGTAGGTACTGCCAGCGCTTATAAAAGTACCGATGGAGGATTGAACTTTAGCAACTTAGGAGGTTATGGTGGCAAGTGGAATCTTCATCCTGATATTCAAGAGATGAAAGCCATTGGTAACGACGTCTATATCTCCACTGATGGTGGAATGAATTATTCCAATGATTTCTTTGATAAAAACTACAGCTATCGAACTTTTGGAATTACTTCAACTGATATGTGGGGTTTTGGCAGTGGTTGGAATGAAGACATATTGGTGGGTGGAAGATATCATAATGGAAATACCGTGTGGCATGAAAATTATGGTCCCCAAACCTATTTGAGAATGGGCGGAGCAGAATCACCAACTGGCTATGTCAATCCAATCAATAATAAGCAGACTTATTTTTCTGATATTGGAAGTTACATCGTGCCTGATACCAAGGAAGGGAAGGTTTTGAATCAGCCTATGAGCTTGTGGCCGAATGAGAGTTATTTCAATATGGAATACAGTGAACTGGAATGGGATCCGAGATGTTGGAATACCTTTTACTTGGGCAACGGTGCTTCACTTTATAGAACTGAAAACAACGGTGTATCATTTGCCAATATATTTACAAGTCCTGATCAAGACGCGAGCGTGCAACACATTGAAGTATGCCGTTCCAATTCAGATGTGATTTATTTTTCACAACGGTCCAACAACCCTGGTGATGGAAGAATACGAAAGTCCATTGATGGTGGAAAGACTTGGCAGTTATTGACCAATTTGCCAGTATCTGCTGGACAAAGACGAGTCATGGACATCTCAGTAGGAGGCTTAAATGACAAAGAATTGTGGGCTGCATTGCTGACAGGCTCCGATGGAGGAAAGGTATTTCATACTGCCGATGGAGGGATTTCATGGATCAACTGGACAACTCCCAAGCTGAATGGTGTTCGTTTATTGAGTATTTCGCATCAACTCGGTACCAATGGAGGTGTTTACATAGCAGGTGATAATGGCCGAATCTATTACAGAGACAAGTCAATGAATGAGTGGCAGTTGTACAATGACAATCTGCCTTTTAACCACTATTGCAGACAATTGAGACCATTTTACAGAGATCAGAAGATGCGATCAGCCGCTGGAAATGGAATTTGGGAAGTCGGATTTGTGAATCCGTCTATGCCTATGGCACAGCCATCTGTCGATAAGAGACTGTCAGCTTGCGAACGCGATACCTTTTATTTTGACGATTACTCAGTTTTGCCTTATGACGGCAGCCAGGCCTGGGAATGGAGTTTTCCAGGTGCCATATATGTCAGTTCAACTAATGTTAGAAATCCTAAGGTAGCTTATGCAGCGGTTGGAGACTATGACGTTACACTGACAGTCAGTAATGCCAGTGGTTCAAATACACGCACTATCGCCAAAATGGTCAAAATTGAATCAGGAGAATGCGGATTGGAGCCACGTCCAGGCAGAGCGTTATCCATGAATGGCACCAATAAAGTTGCAAGTATTCCTGTTAATCCTCGATTGCAAGATGCCAAGGGCTTAACAATTATGACTTGGATTAAAATAAGCGACCAACAACAATGGTTCACCCAATTGATTAGCAACTGGGGCAGTGAATCACAATTGGGATTTGGTTTTGCATTTCAAGGGTATGTGCCAACTACCAATTTAACTTTCAGCTGGAAGGATGTTCCATATTGGTTAACCACTGCGCATGAAGTGCCAATTAATGTGTGGACCCATGTAGCCCTCACCATTGAGCCTACATTGGCAACAGTTTATATGGATGGAAAAGCTTGGACTCGACCGGGAAATTATATCATTGATCTGGATAAAACACCTTTTGTTATAGGGAACGGCGTGCCAGGTCAAGGTGGGACTTTTAATGGTTCAATGGATGAATTTAAAATTTTCAAGCGTGCATTGTCCCAAAATGAAATTAGAGAACAGATGCACTTGATACCCGATGTTTTGGATTCTGATAATGTGATGTATTATCAATTCAATGAAAAAAATCCTGCTAGAATTTATGACAAATCAGGTACAAACCATGCCACGAATGGTGATTCGCCATTTATCAAATCCACCGCCGCAATTGGTCCTGGTACCAGTGATCGCTTGACGATATCGACTGTAGGAACCTATCCAATGGTTAATACCAAATCTGAACTCGTTTTTGCTACTTCTGCTGCTCCTATCACACCTGGCGGTGAAGTTGTACTCTATCGAATCAAGCATGCACCAGATACAATTCCTTCAAGTGCTATAGGAATTTCTCCACATTATTGGGTGTTCCGTAATTGGGGAACGAATGCAAGTTTTAATGGATTGAAAGAAATGTCTCTTCTCAATACGGGAATAACGAGTACCAATTCGCAACTCAAGATCAGAAACACAGCTCAGGCTGAGGGAGCTATTTGGTCAACCAATGTGATTTTTGGCTCTCCTATCCCAGCTAAACCTGATGGCGACACCAAATTTTTAAACGGTGCTTTGCTCATAAAAAATTCAAGTCAATGGATTATTCAAGGCAATAAGATTCCTTTGGTCATAACCGCAAGTCCAAATCAGACTATTTGCGATGGCGAATCTGTTACTTTAACAGCAACTGGAGGTGATATCTATTTGTGGACGGATCCCAATGGAATCATTATTGGCAACACTGCAGATATCAATTTTTCACCAAGTACTTCAGGTAAATACACCGTTTCAGTCACCGATGTTTCCGGAAATAGTGATACCGTTCAGATCAACATTTTGATAAACTTGTTACCTGTAATTGATTTAGGACCTGAGTTTGCTACAGTTTGTCCAGGGTCATTTTATACAACTGTTCAATTACCATCAGATTACAATTACACTGTGAATGCAGGTTGCAGTAATACGGACATTGGCAATCAATTTCAGATTAATGTAGTTGGACCTTGTACCTTCATTCTAACTGCCACCACAAATAAGCTCTGTTCTTTGAACGACACCATCTACCTGAATAATTTTACAGTGGCACCTACCGAAATTGCAGCAGGATTGTTGACGCCAGGAGAGGATCTGATAATGAATTTGACATTGATATTCAGTTCCTATTTGTGGAATGATGGAAGTTTAGGTTCAGAAATTTCCATCAACAATGTTGGAAATTATTCGGTCACTACTACTGATGCTAATGGATGTATCGGAGTTGATAATTTTTTGGTGGAACTAGATAGTACAGCACTTCCGTTTATTTTGCCATCGCTTCCTAATCCCGTTTTGGGCTTGGACAACATCAATAATTCTGTAAGCTATCAGTGGTACTATAACGGTGTACTAATATCAGGTGCTAAAGACAGCACTTACCTGCCAACACTTACGGGTGCTTACACCTGTTTTGTGACCTATAGCAATGGCTTTGCAGCATTTACTCCTCCATATAACTACATCAAAGTATCGGTCACAGATTGGAATTCTGGTGAGTGGACTGTCCTGCCAAACCCAACAAAGGACGTGATTACCATCAAATCAAATCATTTGTCTTCAACAAAAGATGAGTTCCAATATCTTATTTATGACACAAATGGAAAAATTGTTTTCATGAAAAAAGCTGCGCGTAACACAGAGTTGGATTTGCTAAATTTGAGTGCAGGAAGTTACTATTTGCTCATTAAAACCAAACAGAAAACCGAAGCGTTGATCAACATAATCAAACTATAAAGGAAGGATTATAAAATGTAACGCCGACCATTTTTGCTCAATTTTAAATTAGTTTTAAACCATAATATAAAATCTTGGGGTCCTAGGCCCCAAGATTTTTTTTATTTATTAGTTGCCTGAACCATTGGAGATCAGTCATTTAGTATCAAAGCTACCAATATTTGCAGTAGCAAGAATATTTCATTGAAACCATGTTGTCAAACAGATGGTACGGATTAAGAGAAATTAAGTCCAGAAAGCAATTGAAATTTTTATCGTCCTTTTGCAAATCATTTTAACCATTTTATTGTTTATTATATTGCTGAATCGTGCATACTTATGGCAAACATAAACCGAGTTTATCATTTTATGAATATTAGATAAGGTTAAAATGTCTATTGGTGACTTTTAGACTATTCTCTTGGTGGGTGTGTAAAAAGCTACGAACAGAAATTGGTTTAATCTAAAAATAATTGAAATGGAAAATATCAAAATGCTAAGCAACTCGATGGATGATTGTAAAATAAATTTTCAGGATTAAGATGACAGAAACTTTTCTAACTGCTGATTGGGAAAACTTGATCATGGCAAATTATGAAGTCAGCCCAGAGCTGTTAACGCCTTATCTGCCTCATGGAGTTGAGTTGGATTTTCACAACAACAAGGCTTATGTGAGTCTCGTGGGTTTCATGTTCAAGCATACCAGCCTTTTCAAGATACCGATCCCGTTTTTAGGAACATTTGAAGAAATTAACCTGCGCTTTTATGTAAAGAGAGTCGAAGGAGAAAGCATAAAAAGAGGGGTGGTATTTGTCAATGAAACGGTGCCATACAAATCAGTAGCATGGCTTGCTAACAAGCTCTACAAAGAACATTACATAGCCATACCTACCAAAAGCTCAATAGTCAGTGGTGACTCTCTAAAGAGTGTAAAGTATGAATGGAAAATAAACAATAGGTGGAATCATATTGGGTTAAATGCTCAAAGGAAAAATGAAGAAATGTTGCCCGACAGTGTTGAGGAATTCATTTATGAGCACTATTATGGATATACAAAAATCAATGAAAATCTTTCGCAAGAATACAGAGTGAACCATTCGAGGTGGCAGGTCAATAAAGTATTGGATTACACGATTGACTGTGATTTTGGATCCATGTATGGGGATGATTTTTCCTTCTTAAGTGATCAAAGAGCTCATTCAGTAATGATAGCTGAGGGCTCAGCAGTTAGTATCAATTGGAAGCGTATTTCCTTCTAAAATATTACTTATGGAACAAATCGACATTGACAGGATTATCGAAATGGCATGGGAAGATAGAACACCATTTGAAGCCATAGCAATACAATTTGGCTTCTCGGAAGCAAATGTTATTGCACTTATGCGCAGAGAGTTAAAGCGGAGTAGCTTTAATTTGTGGAGGAAGAGAGTAAACAGTGGCGTTAGTCAAAAACATGCCCAAAAGAGAAACTCTGATATATCCAGGTTCAAGTGCAGTCTTCAGAAGACTATTTCATTGAATAAAATAAGTAAGCGTTAGATTAAAATGAAAATCTTGAGCAGATTTTGAACGGTTGTATTTACCAGTTGCTATTGCAAAATAACTTTTTGAAATGGTTTTGAAATTTTACAACTCATGAGTTTTAAGAATTAACTTGCAAAACAATGTTGTGCTAAAAGACTCAGAAATACACAGGATATTGATTCAAGAAAAAGATATCCGATTCCGCTGAGTGTGTTTCCTTGAATCATTTGGTAAATAGTTCAGGCAGAGTTAAACTTAATTAATTTTTTTTATCAATAAATTGAAGGTGTGATTTTAGGAAAAGACAGTATTGAACAATTAGAACAGCATTATAGAACTGCCTTTGTTAATTCATTGGCTGGTTTTCGTCAGGCCGTATTGGTTGGAACCAAGTCATTAAAAGGTAATACCAATCTTTCAATTTTTAATTCTCTCATACATTTGGGAGCGAATCCTGCATTGTTTGGATTGATAAGTAGGCCAGACAGTGTTCCTAGAGACACCTTGCAAAATATTCTGGATACCAAGGAGTATACATTGAACTATGTGCAGTCTTCACATTTTATAATGGCTCATCAAACATCAGCCAGGTATGGTATTGGTGTTTCAGAGTTTGAAAAAGTTGGTTTTATTGAAGCGTATCATCCGCCTTTTTTTCCTCCATTTGTATCAGAAGCAGTGGTAAAGATTGCAATGAAATATGAACAAAGTATTCCGATTCCTCTGAATGGTACCATACTGATTATTGGAAGTATAATGCATGTCGATATAGAGGCATCACTTGTTGGTGAAGACGGATTTGTTGCCTTATCCGAAGCAGATATACTGATCAGCCAAGGACTTGATGCTTATTTTGTTCCCAAATCAATTGGACGGCTCCCATACGCCAAGCCATAAAATTAAAATTCAATCAAAAATGCCCTCTTGCAAAATATAGCTAAGCAGGATATTGCCATTGTGTGGTTCAAAAGAGACTTGCGCTTTATTGATCATGAACCCCTATACTTTGCACAGAAGCAAGATCTACCTATTCTGCTTATCTATTGCTTTGAACCTTCCATAATGAACTATCCGGACAGCGATGTTCGGCATTGGCGTTTTGTGTACCAAGCCTTGCAGGAAATGCAATCAAAACTGATTAAATTTAATGCGCAGGTGTATATATTTCAAGCTGAGGCGATTTCAGTTTTCGAAAAACTTAATGAAGTGTACCACATTAAAAATATTTTTTCGCATCAGGAAATTGGAAACAAAATAAGCTTTGACCGAGATTTAGCTGTTAAGCAATTCTGCTTGGATCATAAAATAAAATGGAGGGAGTACCAACACAATGGTGTGATCAGACGGCTCAAATCAAGGAAAGATTGGGAGACCCGCTGGAAACAAAAAATGCAAGAGTCAGCAAAGTTGGTGGATGATCAAAATTGGCATTTGTTATCCCTTGATTCTGATTTTTATGAAGCGACAAAAGGTCCTGAACTTGATCCTGAAATAAGATCTGGGAATACTAATTTTCAGCCAGGAGGGGAGTCTTTTGCTTGGAAATACTTACAAAGTTTTTTGAAGGAGCGATATGTAAATTATTCCAAACATATTTCAAAACCAGCATTGAGTCGCAAAGGATGCAGTAGAATTTCACCTTATCTAAGTTACGGAAATATAAGCATACGCATGGTATACCAGTACACCATGCAACATTATCCATCATCTTACAACAAAAGAGCGCTGTCCAACTTCGTATCACGCTTGCATTGGCACTGCCATTTCATGCAAAAATTTGAAGACGAGTGCAGTATGGAATTTGAAAATGTAAACAAGGCTTATGACGCTGTAATAAAACTTAAAAACGAAGTCTATATCTCGGCTTGGCAAGAAGGAAAAACAGGTGTACCACTTATAGATGCTTGCATGAGGTGTTTAAAGCATACAGGGTATATAAATTTTAGAATGCGCGCTATGGTTGTTTCTTTTTTTGTTTTTAATCTGTGGCAAGATTGGCGTGAATTGCATTTTTTGGCCAGGCAATTTTTAGATTATGAACCAGGTATCCATTACCCCCAACTGCAAATGCAATCCGGTGTCACTGGTATCAATACCATTCGAATATATAACCCAGTCAAAAATTCACAGCAGCACGATGAAGAAGGTGTTTTTATCAAGACATGGCTGCCAGAATTGAAAGATGTCCCTGCTTCTCAGATTCACGAACCATGGAAAATGACAATTTTGGAACAAAATTTATACAAAGCAGTCATTGGGATAAATTATCCTTTCCCAATTGTTGATATAGAAGCCACACGGAAGACTGCCAGTGAAGTGGTGTGGAGCTTTCGGAAATCAGCAGCAGTAAAAAAGGAAGGAGGCAGAATCTTAAAAAAGCATGTAAATCCGAGCAAAACGTTCATGCCCAAAAGTAAAAGTGTAAAAAACTCATGAAACAGATTAAAAAATCCGATTTGCCTGTCAAGATTTGCAAGGTGTGTAATCGCGCTTTCACTTGGAGAAAGAAATGGGAAAAGGTATGGGAAGATGTCAAATATTGCAGCGAAAAATGTAGGATAAAACCAACTTCAGACTTAAGAGCTGAATCGATGAAATCTTCGATTTTTCCAGAAAATCATCCAAGTGATTTACATCAAAATGGAAAATTTTTGTTGAGGAACAGGGCAAAATCTGCAAATACGGATCTTGGGTTTAAAAATAAACCATCATGATTACCGGAATTATTTTTCCACACCAATTATTTGAACAAAATATTGTGGTTGGTGTGTGTGATAGCATATACCTCGTGGAGGAACAATTGTTTTTTAAGCAATATAATTTTCACAAAAAGAAAATCGCTTTTCACCGGGCGAGTATGAAATTTTATGAAAGTTATCTTCTTTCCTTAAATAAAAAAGTGGTTTATGTGGATTCATTCCACGAATTGGCTGATATCAGAAAACTAATTCCGCATTTAAGGTCTATTGGAGTTGGTTCTTTTGAGTATATTGATACAATTGATTATTGGCTTGAACAAAGGATTGGTCGGTCCACAGAGGAATGCCACATGGAGGCAAAAAAACACAACTCGCCTTTATTCTTAAATTCATCCAATGAAAATGCAATGTTCTTTTCAGGAAAGAAGCGCATGTTTCAAACCGATTTTTACAAATATCAAAGAAAGAAGAATAATATTCTAATCGATTCTAAGCAAGAACCCTTTGGCGGAAAATGGACTTACGATGATGAGAATCGACTAAAGTATCCTAAGGGAAAGTTGCCTCCTACCCTTGAATTATTGTCGATCAATGAATTTTATCAAGAAGCAATCGAGTACACACAAAAACATTTTTCCAAGAATTATGGCCAAGTAATAGGTGATTTTATCTTGCCAACAAACTTCGAAGAAAGCAAGAAGTGGTTGCATGATTTTTTTGAAACACGATTTTCTGAATTTGGAGCTTATGAAGATTCCATTGTCAAAGATCAGACTGTATTGCATCATAGTATTTTGACACCTATGCTTAATGTGGGTTTGCTAACACCTGTTTTTATCATTGAAGAGACACTAAAATATGTAAGGAATCATGAAATTCCAATTAATTCTTTAGAAGGCTTTATCAGGCAAATCATTGGCTGGAGAGAATTTATCAGGGCAGTTTATGAGCTGAAGGGCAATGAAGAAAGAACAAAGAATTACTGGGGATTTACGCGTAAAATTCCAGATTCATTTTGGAATGGAACAACAGGAATTGAACCCATTGACAGTACAATTAAAAAAGTATTGGAAACCGGATACTGCCACCACATTGAACGCTTGATGGTACTGGGTAACTTTATGCTTTTGTGCGAATTTGACCCGGATGAAGTTTACCGCTGGTTTATGGAACTCTTTGTTGACGCCTATGACTGGGTGATGGTTCCTAATATTTATGGTATGAGTCAATATGCTGATGGAGGTTTGATGTCCACCAAACCTTACATAAGCGGAAGCAATTATTTAATGAAAATGAGTGATTACAAGAAAGGGCCTTGGCAAAATACATGGGATGGATTATTCTGGAGATTTATGCATGTTCATAGAGATTTCTTTTTAAGAAATCCGAGATTGGGAATGTTGGTTAAGACATTTGATAAAATGACCGATGAGAAGCAGCAATTTCATTTAAAAAACGCAGATCAATTTTTGGAGACACTTCCTCCAACATAAAAGAAAGACATCAGCTAATAGCACCTATAAAAAACTGGCGGTTTCCCGAAGAGTCGGGATTAAATGAAGCTTTGTGTCTCGACAATTATCGGGATTTTGTGGTGGCATACAGTTTGGTACTTATTAACGCTTCGGTCAAAACAAGTCGAAATCGCTAACTTCTTGTGGCTGCAAATCAATAGACTTAGATATTTTCGTTTAAATTTTTAATACGCAATGATAGAATTGACACCTCAACATTCGCCGATCAAGTGCAATTTACGAAAGGTTTGTTCGTTTTCTTCCATTACCTATAATGATTTTAGCAAGTTCAAGTGATTACGTGAAATTCATGAATTTATGATTGATGTTAAAGTCTTGAAAAAATTTTATGATAAGAAAATTTGGAATCTGATTTGACGGGATTCCTGCATGAAGATTTTTGCTTAAGTTATAAAGCTCAGAGTTAAGAAACTGTTCATCAATTTGTAATGAGTTGGGTAGTATTTTTTTGGATTTATTTCAAAGTCAGTTTGTTTAAGTATATATCAATGTAGCGCATCTACTGTCCTTCGGTGAAAGTCTTTAAATTGGAGTTTTTAGCTCATTGATGAGACTTTATTCCTTTACATTTGATCTTTATTCCTTAACTTGTGGCCTGATATTTATACAAGTATTTATAAATAAGACATATAAATTGGTTTATTTTTTGCATATTATTGATTTATACTTAAATTGAACTTATTGATTGCCGCAACTAAGAGAGTTCCATTGATACGCTTGTTGTTTATTGTGCATTTGTTGTTTGCCTCTATGTGTATTCAGGGGCAGAATACTGTGACATTGTTCGGTTCAGTCGCTGATGCTGAAACTGGGGAAATGCTTTCATATGTCACCATAACAGTTAAATCAAAAATGCTGGGTAGCTCGACTGATTCAACTGGTAGATTTAGGTTTAAACTTAATTTTGAAAGAGGCGATTCACTTCAATTCAGTTATGTCGGTTATTATAACCAAGTTATTGTCATATCTGAAAAGTCTTCACAAGAATTTATCATAAAATTGAAGCCAAGCGTTTCAGCAATTCAAGAAGTATTGATCAGTTCAGATCCTGATCCTGGTAAGACGTTTATGAAAAAAGTGCTTGCGCGCAACAAAGAAAATGATCCTTCCCGTTTCAAAAAAATAAACGCCAAAAGGTGGCTTCGTTCGGAAGTAGCAGCCTTTGATCCTAAATTAGCACTTGATGCCACTGGAAAATTGGCTTTGAAAGATAAAGGAGTTTTCGGATCACGAACAAGAGCGTTTCAAAGGAATAAAATAGAATCAGATACCATTCAAGGTGAAATACCCTGGTATTATTCTGAAAAACTATCTTCCTACTCACTTGCCAACCGGCCATATGGCGAAAGTGAAGAAATAATTGCAATTAAATCTACAAGATTATTGACTGATAAAATTTTGGAACCTCTTGCACGCTGGGATGTTGGCTTACTAAATCTATATGATCCCTTGGTGTTGTTGTTTGGAAAGGCATTTGCAAGTCCATTTGCTCCAAATGCACTGACATACTATGATTTTTTCATTATTGACAGTGTGACTGTCGGTCCAAGCTATCATCACATTAGGCTGCAAGCAATCCCAAAGCAATGGCGTGGCAATGTTTTCTCAGGATTCGTGACAGTCGAAGATAGTCCCTACGCATTGGTATCAGCAGATTTGAATTTGAGTAAAACTGCAAATCTTAACTTCATACAAAATTTGAATTTGCACCAGGATTTTGTTTCAGTATTGGATATGGAAACTGGTAAAAAGGTGTTTGCTGTCCATGAAAGTTCTTTGGTTCTCAGATATGAGGCAGGCTTGGACTTAATGGGAATTCCCATTCCTGCAAACGCAAAAAGTAAAAGGCTACTTGCCAGGGTAAGCTCAATTTATGATAATATTCGAATAAACGATCCCAATGGCCGCATTCCTCCGGCTGGTGGAATGGTGCAAAATATACCAAGTTTTGATTCAGATTCTTCGGCGGCATTTTGGGAACAAAACAGACCTGGCCAATTATCCGATCATGAAAAAGCCATTTATGGAATGGCCAATGATATCCGTAAAGATAAAAAGCAACAGATATTTGATAGAACTTTGTCCACCATTGCCGACGGTACCTTTACGGTTGCACGTAAGTTTAGATTTGGTCCAGTTGGCGCAATGGTAAGCACCAATAGGATAGAAGGAACCCGATACAGACTTGGATTCCGTACTACAGAACAACTTTTTAGGAAAGTCAGCGTTTTTGGCCATGCAGCTTATGGTACCCGTGATCAAGCATGGAAAGGTAGTCTCGGGTTGAGACATTTGTCTTCCATTCAGCCTTATTTGAAAACAGAAATACTGGGAAGTCGGGACATACAAGCACTGTCCGATTGGAATGATGATTTAGATAGTGATAATCTTATGAATTCATTTTTACGAAAAAAAGTACCTTTCTTTCGTACCAATATTTCAAAATTATCTTTGACACAGGATCGACAGATTGCTGGAAATTTTTTTATTCATGCTGGCTTGTCAGTTTTTAATATTGATCCTGCATTTAGATATTATTTTCAAAACCCTTTTTATGAAAATGATATTTCAACTCCAGGCATTATACGTAATATTCATACTGTTTATTCATCGGAAGCTACACTAGGCTTGAGATTTGCATGGCAAGAGACTTCCAAAATTGTGTTTTTTCAAAGAGAACCAATCTTTAGTAAGTATCCAACAGTTTCGTTTACATTTACCCAAGGCTTGAAAACCAAAATATCTGGATTTGATTACAACAAGTATGAATTGACTGTTGCTCATAAAACTAGAATTTCACCCAAAACCAGATATCTTTGGGTTCTTGATGCAGGGCAAGTATTTGGCACTTTGCCTTCACTTTTGTTGCATATACCCAATGGAAATGATGCATTCGTCATGTCAAGCAATGCATTCAATACCATGACTCCCTATGAATTCACTGCTGACAGATACATCAGTTACAGATCTAGGCTCTCACTTGGTGGAACAATATTTGATTTGATACCAATAATTCAAAAACTAGGTTGGAGGGAGCGATTTACCTTCAATGCTTTTTGGGGCGATTTGACTCCTGCCAACAGAGCATTCAACAAGGCTATCAATCCTGTCACTGCTGACAAAGATCCCTTTATTGAAGCAGGGGTTGGCATTGAAAATATTCTGCATTTATTCTCACTTGATCTTGTCCGTAGATTCAATTATTTGGATTCACCTGGCGCTGTGGGAAATAGAATTGGTGTCTATTTTGGATTGAAAACTTTCTTTTAAGGTTTACATTATCATTTAAGTTTTCATTAGTTTAATATAATAAAGTCAGGTCGCTTTGTCAATTGGCTGGAATACCTGAACCGCAAATTGGATACGAATTCTATTTTAAATCTGACGTTCTCAACACTCATTCTTGGAAAAAAATAGCCTTTCAATTGCATGGTGCCAAACACGAGGTTTTCATTTCTACTTCTAACGCCAGCTCCAAAACTCGAGTATCCTAAAGTTTTATCCAGTGGCTGAAATCTGGGTGTCAAAGCCGTAAAGCCTGTTAAAATTAATGGTGCAAACTTAAAACCATACAATGACCAATTGTTGAAAAAAACCATCTCTGCTCTTACAGTTGCCCTCAAATCAGCCTGAAAGTTTGGGTTGGCCAACTCTTGAAGTCCAAAGCTGCTTGAAAGATTCAAGGGCTCAGCCAATACAGTTTTTGAAATTCTGGCAAAACTGGCATTGATGAAAGTGCGTTGGCTCCAGTTTTTGGCTACTTTGCTGAGTTTTGTAAAGTAATCAACATTGACCAAGCAAATTATATCCTCGATTCTGTTCTTGTAGAGAAAAGTTGAAAATTTAAGGCCAACATTATAGAAATGGCCAGTTTTTGTAAATTGACTTCTTTCGGCCTCAAATGCCAAATAGCCGCGTACTCTTTGCGCTTTGTCTGTGTAGCCTGTAATGATTGAAATATTATAGCCCTCAGGAATATCTTCATTTCTCCCAAAACCATATACAAATCGCGATTTGTAAAAGTCCTGTCTGGCTATTGTATAGGAGCTTAGAATGCCCGAAATATCAGCAAATTGCAATGAATATGTCGATTCAAAATCCAATGGAACACGCTGAAAATTTTGCATGAAAACTCTAGCTGCAATATAATTTCTCGATCTGTTTCTTGGATCATTTCTATTGATATTTTTTGATAAACCTACATTGTAGGCGGCCCAAGTATCAAGGTTCCAATATTGGTATCTATTCTGAGTTTGATAAGATGAATCTGTGTGGTATTGGTTGCGTGTAGTGTGTTGTTGGATAATAAATGAATAGGTAAAGGGCATATATGGGCTTACCAATGGCTTGCTGAAGCTTGCAAATATAAACATTTCTTCCTTTTTACCACCATTCAAAGCAGGTCTAAAACTTAGAACTCCAAAATTAATATCGTTCAAGCTTCCTTTGATATTTCGCAATGTAAAATCTGCACCGAAACCTACTTTTTGATCTCTAGTGTCGTCATAAAAAATCTGGGTACTTACCTTGTTCCCATTTCCATTTAAATTATCGTCTTGCAATTTTAGTCTACCACTTTTGGTATCGGAAAGTTCAAAATCTCCTCCCAGTGATAGTACATCTTTGGTAATGACATACACGTCAACTGTGCTGCAATCCTCGTTCAATACGATTTCAATTCTTGCATCCTGTAGAAATACCTGCTCCCTGAGGTGTCTTTCATTGTCAGCTATCAAAAATGGATAAACCTCATCACCTTCCTTAAAAAACAGATTATTCCTTATGGTTTTCTCTTTGGTTTTGGTATGAAGTTTATCTGCAAATTTTGTTGTAAAATTTTTAATGTTCCAAATTGTATCATTCAAGGCAACCCCTAATGAAAGTTGTTCAACGTAAATATTCTTTATTATTCTGCCTTTGAAAAGACTGTAAGGCTGGTCGTTTTTGACAAAAGTATCCGCTGGAAAATTGTTAATACTGATTGATTTTCCTAATTTCCCAATAAGCCCTCTTTTGGATGAAAGGAAAAAGGTATCTTGGTCATTGGATATTGTATCCACTTGAGCATTAGAAGGTGTTCCTTGCAAAATGCACAATGTCAATAACATAGACCTTAATAAAATGAGAAATATTTTGTCAGGCAATAGTTCTTAGATGTTTGATGTATATAACAAGATGAATGTTTTTCAGCAATTAAACAAGGAAGTGTAGGTAGGTAGTTTTGTTTAAAGGCTTTTATTACTTAATTATACGATTTTGACTCAGTCTTATAATTTCATGAAATGAACTTCTCTATTCTAATTCAATCATCTATACACCTCGAACCAAATGTTTATTTTTGATACGTGAATTTTGTTATAGGGGATCAATATACATACATCAAGTAGAAGCCCACGATATATCTTTTATTTCTTTTTGGATAAACTGTCATAAAAATCCCTCATGATATCGAAGGTCTGTTGCGGTTCTTCCACAAAAGGAAAATGACCTGCTTTTTCAAGCAGAATTATTTTGCCTTTTTTATTGTGATCTCTTATCGCTTCCGAAGCTTCTATTGGCATAGGATCGAACTTACCATGAAGTACTAAAATTGGACATTTGATCTTTTTCAGCCTAGGATACAAATCAAATGCTTGCATCTCTTTATACATATTGGTCAGTAATATTTGAGAGAAAAAGTAATTCGAGTTAAAATTAAATTCAAGCTTATATACTTTCTTTGGGTCGTAAAAGCTGGGTTTGAAAGTAGCCCACCACAATTTCTCTATTGCACTGAGTTCACCATTTTTGTAATTCTGTGAGTTCAATATTTTACGGATATATAGCTTGTCCTCACTCGTCATTGAATTTTTATTTGTTTCAAGCATCACATCTCTCAAATGACTGCTCAAAGGAGAACTGTCCATAAATACTAGAGAATTGAGATGTTTTGAGAATTTTATACCATATGACGCTGCCAAAAAGCCACCCCAAGAATGTCCTACAACATTCATTTTTTTGAGTTTAAAATGCTTGCGAATTGCTTCTAAGTCCAAAACAAACTGATTCACTGTCATTGAGTTCGAATCTACAGTAATTACGTCAGATTTTCCTGTTCCCCTTTGATCGTAAAGTATTACCCTGTAATGTTTTGCAAGTGGTAAAATATGTGGAAGAAAATAATCATGGCTCATACCTGGCCCACCGTGAATAAATAGAATTGCTTCACCATTTCCTGCTTCTTGAACAAATAGTCTCGTACCATTCACATCAACTGAATCCACTTTCCATATTGGACTTGCCTCTTGTGCTTCAAGCTTATTGAGCATAAAAAGGGCTAACAATAATATTGGGATGTTTAAAATATTTTTCAATTTAATAATTTTCATGTTGTGAAATTAATACTTCAATCTGTATCTTAGCCTATACTTTCACTATGACTACAGATAAAAAACAAGCCGCCTATTTTAAACTGATGCTATTGGCTATCGGTATCGTTGCCTTACTTGCGCTCAGATGGTGTCAAAATCGACAAGCTGACACCAAATCCCAAAAGACTTCAACCGCAAAATCCAATCCTCAAACCCAAAATACAAGAAGTTCGACAGTCAAGAAATTTCCAGCAGATATCCCAGAAAAGGCATTCAAAACGCTTGAATATGCACAACAAAATGATGGTGCAAACAGAAAGGGATATAAAGGAAATGTGCGATTTAGTAACAGAGAGAATAAGCTACCACGTGCATCAGCTCCATTTAAGGAGTATGACATAAACCGTTGGGTTAAAGGTAAAAATAGAGGCCCGCAACGCATAGTAATTGGTGCAGATGGAAAAGCTTGGTATTCACATGATCATTACAAAACATTTCAAGCCCTTAACTGATGCCTACTTACGAATTTCATGATAATAAAATTGAAACACCAGAAGATTGCCTAATGGTAAAACTAGACGGTGACAAACTTGGAACTATTGCTTCCTTCTATAAAAAGATCCAAAAGAAATTGAAATTGCCTGAATATTTTGGGCAAAACCTCGATGCATTGGAAGAGTCCATGAATGATTTGGCTTGGATTAATGATACACTTGTTTTTATAAACATCAAAAATGGTTCTAAAATTGGTATTGATGATGATCCTGATTTTAACATTCGATTGAAGACTCTTTTTCAAGATGTGATTGACGATGAAAATGCATCGGTTGGAATTATTATTTGTTGGAGGCCGTAAATCTTATCTTATAACCAATTTTCCAACCTTTCTTTTTCCAGAGTTTTTATTGATCATTTCAACCAAATAAATCCCTGGTGTCAAAGTGTTATTTTGACTCCTCCAAGAACCTAAACCTTGACCTGACCGAGTATAGATATTGGCCTTAATATCAGTTTTTGAATTTAGGAATTGTTCCAAACTTTGTGGATTGAAACTCAAGTTTTGTTCTTTAGAATCAACTGAAACTACTGTTTGAAAAAATTTCGTTTCAATCAATTGATTGTTCATATAATATTCCACTTTACAGTTGTCGCACAAGCCTGTAGTTGTTGGAAAAATATAAGAATTGAAATAATAGAACCAATAGTCTTTGTCATAAGTTAGCTCGTATGTAAAGACATCTGTCGAATCATTGTACCATTTTATGGTAGTCACATCCCCTTTTCTTAATCCATATTGAAGATTCCAATAGGTGGTGTATTCATCAATATCAAGCAGGATCTGTGTTCTGTCCAAAAGTCCAAAACGCATCTCATTAAGGCTGGGGTTGAGTCCGGAAAGGCTTGATTTCCATATAGCAAAACTTGTATCGTAATTGATTGGATTCATCCAATTGGTGGTAGGATTGCCGCAATCACCCTCGAAGGGATCAACCAGTTGCAAACTATCGTACCACAACTCAAAATGCAGGTGAGGATCTGTTGAATTGCCACTGCTTCCCACTTGAGCTAATACTTGTCCATCTACAACCTCGTCGCCTGATTGGACTTTGATAGAACCTGATTTTAGGTGTGCGTAATAACTGTAATATAAATTTGGATGTTTGATGCATATATAGTTACCAAATAGTTTTGAAACATCACCTCCTGTCTCTTGGTCAAATAAGCCATCCTGAACAAAGGTCACAACTCCTCCTGCAGCAGCTTTGACGTTTACACCTGTTGCCATTTCCTCAAATCCAGCAATTACGAAATCGGTCCCTTCATGACCATTATATGTTTTGGTACCACAATTGGCATCTTGTATGGAATCAAAACTCCAATCAACATAGTTAACAATTATATAATCCTTGCCATATTCACCAGCGATGGGCGTGGATAAAAACGCTTGCTGTCCATGAACACCAAAAGTCAGAAGACAAAATGATGTTAGAAAACCAATTAGAATTTTCATGAAAATTTGGATTTTGAATGAACATTAAAAAGCCCTTTAGAAAAATCGATTTCTAAAGAGCTTTTCAACATATAGCTTGCAATCAATATTTTACTTGGGCATTCGTATTGTAGAAGAAAAATGACAAAATATCTGCTTGCTCTTCAATAATTTTTGAAGTAGGCTTTCCTGCACCATGTCCAGCATCGGTTTCCACTCTGATCAGTACAGGTTTAGGGCCTTTTTGATTTGCTTGAAGTGTTGCTGCGTATTTGAAACTATGTCCGGGCACAACGCGATCATCGTGATCACCAGTAGTTACCAAAGTTGCAGGATAACTTACACCTTTTTTAATATTGTGTAAAGGTGAATATTTATACAAATAAGCAAAATCACCTGGTTTGTCACTTGTGCCATATTCAGGTACCCAAGCCCAACCGATAGTAAATTTTTGATATCGCAACATATCCATTACACCTACAGCTGGCAAAGCGACTGCGAAGAGTTCGGGGCGTTGCGTCATACAAGCACCTATTAAGAGTCCACCATTTGAGCCACCTGCGATTCCTAGCTTCGCAGCACTGGTATATTTGCGCGCTATAAGGTATTCAGCAGCTGCAATAAAATCATTGAAAACATTTTGCTTTTTGTCAAGCATTCCACCTTGGTGCCAAGCTTCACCATATTCTCCACCACCTCTGATATTAGGAAGGGCAAATACTCCACCGTTTTCTAGCAATACCATCCTTGATGGACTGTAAGTAGGTAGCATTGAAGTATTGAATCCTCCGTAACCATAAAGGAAACAAGGATTTTGTCCATCCAATTTTACACTTTTTTTATGTACCAAAAACATAGATATCTTTTTGCCATCCTTGGTATTGTAAAAGACTTGTTTTGAAACATAGTCCTTAGGATTAAATTTTAATTCTGCAGCGAAGTATGGAGCAGATTTTTTGCCAGTGATATCATACTTAAAAATAGTAGGTGGATACAAGAATGAAGAAAAAGAATAATATACATCTGTATCGTCTTTATTGCCTTCAAATCCTGAAGCAGTTCCCAGTTCTGGAAGTTTTATTTCTGTGGCATCATAACCTTGTCTGTCATATTGAAATATTTTATTAGTCGAATTACTCAAATAGGTACCATATAATTTGTTTCCTGCAGTGGTGACGCTTTGAAGTACATCCTTTGACTGAGGTATTATGGTTGCCCAGCTTTTTTTATCTGGATAGGCAGGGTCAAATTGCATTAATTTGTAGTTGGGGGCATCGATATTGGTATGAATCAGGAAGAAGTCTTCCACATTGTCAATCACAGTACTTTTGTTGTCAAATCCTTCAAAAATTCGAGTAAACTTAGAATCAGGCTGCGTTAAGTTTTTGGTCCAAGTTTCAAATCCATCAGTTCCTCTTGCAGCATAAACTACTAAATATCTTTCGTCCTCAGTAACTTGTGCGTAGTGATTGAGAAGTTTTTCTTTTTCATTGTTAAAAATTAATTTATCGGAAGACTGTTGGTCGCCAAGTTTATGAAAGTACACAGCGTGAAATTGGTTGGATTCCGTTTTTTCGCTAGCATTTGAAGGTTCAGGGTATCTACTGTAATAGAATCCATCACCCTGCCAAGATGCATCACTGAATTTAACCCATTTGATTACGTCAGGGAGTTCTTTTCGGTTTTCAAGATCAAAAACTCTAATTTCGGACCAATCAGAACCACTTTTAGATTTTGAAAAAGCCAGATACTTTTTGTCTTTTGATTGACCCATCAAGTTGATGGTAACTGTTCCGTCAGTTGAAAGCTTATTGGGGTCAATGAGTACTTCTGGTTCCCCCTTTTCGCCTTCTTGCATATAAATTACTGATTGATTCTGCAATCCATCGTTTTTACTAAATATAAAAAATTTACCAATTTTACGAGGAGATGTTAATTTGACGTAGTCAAATAGCTCCTGATACCTTGTAACAATCTGGCTTCTAAAAGGGACCTTTTCCATGTAAGAAGCTGTGATCATATTTTGATCTTTTACCCATTGCATGGTCACAGGTGACTTATCATCTTCCAGCCATCGATAGGGATCATTCACTTTTGTGCCATGATAATCATCCACTTGATTAACTGTAGCAGTTTTCAAGTATTTAATTTTAATTGGCGGATAAGGCTTTACTTGTGCATTGATAGTAAAAACTAGAACAAACTGAAACAGGATAACAAAAAATTTGGTCATAGCGCATTGATTTATTGGTCAAACAATCTAGGGTTTCATACTAATTACAGAGGCCTTGGGAAGATATTTTCGCTGCATCAACGCCTCTTGTTCCAAAAATACAAATATATGTATTACCAAGTATTTATTGAATGAAATTTATTAGAAAGTATAAGCTTTTTTGAGTTTAAGGAAGCACTGATAGTGGGTTTAATGTTTCTGAATTGCTTTTATTTTAATAAATTGATAAGCGTAATTTCTATACCTGAAACGCAAATTCTATAATGAAAGATTTCCTTATCACGGAACAAATCCACATATCTTTGGGCTATAATATTTATTGAGTTGAACCCAAATTCAGCGTTAGACGCTGAATCGACTAAATTTTTGGTTATTCCAAAAATTTGTCGGGGTTTAACCCCCTGACGATTTTTTAAATATCAGGGTTTTAAAGTCGAAAAATCAAAGATTTTCGTCAACCCAAAGGGCAAAATCCGCTAATGCGGATTTTGGGTTGAACATGTTTTTATAAGGATGACGAACCAAAGCAAATCCAAGTGTTGTGGCTTGAGGTAATATAAATGAAATTCGATTCTCAACCTTTCACGTCATAGAATGTTGATAACAACTGACGTTTTTAGAGCAACAATTGCACTTAAATGTCACGATATGTTCTAAATTTGCATCACGTTAATTTAGCGGTGAGCCTAAAAAATTTAACCCAACAATTTCAAAGAACTTTAGATAATTTTTCACTTTAATCTCTGCAATATTTTATAACGAATGGAAAATAATAATTCTGGCAATTCTTACAATATCAATTCCGAAAGCAAATGTCCCTTTAGTGGTGGAGCTGTCAAACAAAGAGTAGGTGGTGAAACGCGCAGCAATGATTGGTGGCCAAATCAGCTAAAGCTAAACATTCTACGGCAACGATCATCTTTGTCCAATCCAATGGACCCGACATTCAACTATGCTGAAGCATTTAATTCTCTTGATTTGAGTGCACTTAAGAAGGATATTGTTGAGTTAATGACTACTTCTCAGAGCTGGTGGCCTGCAGATTATGGTCACTATGGTCCATTTTTTATCAGGATGGCCTGGCACAGTGCAGGAACCTACCGTATCTATGATGGTCGCGGTGGTGGTGGTTCTGGTGCACAACGCTTTGCCCCACTTAACAGCTGGCCAGACAATGCCAATCTGGATAAAGCAAGACTGCTCCTATGGCCTATTAAGCAAAAATATGGAAATAAGATATCATGGGCTGATTTGATGATTCTTACTGGCAATTGCGCTTATGAATCAATGGGATTTCAAACATTTGGATTTGCTGGTGGACGCGAAGACGTCTGGGAAGCAGAAGATTATATTTACTGGGGTTCAGAGAAGGAATGGTTGGGAGATGAACGCTACACTGGAAATAGAGATTTAGAAAATCCATTAGCCGCTGTTCAAATGGGCTTGATTTATGTCAACCCAGAAGGACCAAACGGTAACCCGGACCCAATCGCTTCAGCGCGTGACATACGTGAAACTTTTAGTCGAATGGCTATGAACGATGAAGAAACTGTAGCCTTAATTGCAGGAGGCCACACTGTCGGAAAAACGCACGGCGCTGCTGATGCAAGTAAATATATTGGAGCAGAGCCTGCTGCAGCAAGTATCGAAGAGCAAGGTATGGGATGGAAAAATACATTTGGAAGCGGTAATGCCGGTGATACAATAACCAGTGGCTTGGAAGGTGCATGGTCTAAAACTCCAACTCAATGGAGTTACAACTATTTCGAGAACCTATTTGGCTTTGAATGGGAACTTACAAAAAGTCCAGCTGGCGCGCATCAATGGACGCCTAAGGGTGGATTGGGAGCATCTATGGTACCTGATGCCCATGACCCCAATAAGAGACATGCCCCAATAATGCTGACAACTGATCTTGCCTTGAGATTGGACCCAATTTATGGACCAATTTCGAAGCGATTCTTTGAGAATCCGGAGGAATTCAATGATGCATTTGCGCGAGCATGGTTCAAGCTTACCCACCGTGATATGGGCCCCATTGTACGCTACTTAGGACCAGAAGTGCCAAAGGAAGTATTGATATGGCAAGATCCTATACCTACGGTTGAGCATCAATTGGTTGACGAAAGTGACATAACTATTTTAAAGCATAAAATTCTTGAAACCGGATTAACGGTTTCCCAGCTCGTTTCAACAGCTTGGGCATCTGCTTCTACTTTCAGAGGATCAGATAAACGAGGAGGAGCTAATGGTTCCCGTATTCGATTGGCACCGCAGAAATATTGGGAAATCAATAATCCTTCCCAACTGTCTAAAGTGTTAAACACTCTGGAAGGAATTCAAAATGATTTCAACACCCAGTCTGGAGCGAAACAAGTCTCTCTTGCAGATTTAATTGTAATTGGTGGCAATGCTGGTGTTGAATTGGCAGCAAAAAATGCTGGTCATGATCTGAAAGTTTCTTTTAGCCCTGGTCGTGGAGATACTTCTCAAGAACAAACTGATATTGATTCCTTTGCGGTACTAGAGCCTGCAGCTGATGGATTCCGCAATTATCTAAAGTCAATAAATATTGCTTCAGCCGAAGAACTCTTGATTGACAAAGCTCAATTACTAACATTGACAGCACCTGAAATGACGGTGCTTTTGGGAGGAATGCGTGTACTTAATACGAATTTTGGAGATGTAAAGCATGGTGTGTTAACCAATCGTCCTGAGACCTTGACCAATGACTTTTTTGTTAACTTACTTGATATGGGTTTAGCTTGGAAACCAAGTGCTGATTCAAAAGAAGTGTTTGAAGGACATGATCGCAACACCGGAGAACTTAAATACACGGGGACTAGAGTTGATCTCATCTTTGGATCGAATTCTGAATTGAGAGCAATTGCCGAAGTATATGGTTGTAAGGATTCCGAGGCAAAGTTTGTACGTGATTTTGCGACAGCATGGAATAAAGTAATGAATCTGGATCGATTTGATCTGGCTTAGTTAGATATTGATTTCATAAAATTATTGGAAGAGACGAACTGTTTACAGTGCGTCTCTTTTTCGTTGGTTGGTTGCATGAAGGTTTGAGATATCCATAATTATATTTGCCCTTTGGGTCGATGAAAATCTTTAATTTTTCGACTTTAAAGCTCTCATCTTTAAAAAATCGTCAGGGGTTTAAACCCTGACAAATTTTTGGAACAACCAAAAATTTCGTTGATTCAGCGCTAGGCGCTGCATTTGGGTTGAACTTTAAAATAGCTTAATAATAAAGGATTTAAACTCTTAGTAAACCGCGAAAACCTCTCGCTGCATAATAGGAATCGGCACCATTGTGGTAAATAAATATTTGCGTGTACCTAAAATCTCCAAAAATTGCTCCTCCTAAATTTCTAATTTCATTAGTTGTTTTCAACCAACTTGAAGTTTTTGTGTCAAAATTACCTATTTGATGCAAGGCACGATATTGTTGTTCTGTCAGTATTTCAATTCCCATTTCATCTGCCATGCGAATTACGCTGTTAATGGGTTTATTTTCTTTTCTTGACTCTAGTGCTGCATGGTCATAACAAAGGCTTCTGCGTCCTTTTGGACTTTCCGGGACACAATCATAAAAATGATATTCGTTTGATTGCGGGTCATAGTTGACAACATCAGGTTCACCTCCAGAAGCTCCCATTTCATGTAGAGACCAAATTTTCTGACTATTGTCTTCAAGTTTCAATTGAATTTTGCTCCATACCATGCCTGTGTGTCGATTCATATTTTTTTCGAAGCAATCTCTAAGAACATCTAAGAAAGTAATCTGTTCAGCTTCCGAAAACTCCTCCTTATTTTTCATTTCCATTTGTCAATTTTGTTAAGTCGTTGGATTCAATAATTGTTCTTACAAATCTAATTGGTTTTTAGAGAATTTTTTTTTGGATTGCAAATGTTGTTTGGCGTATTCATATTTAGGAATTGGGTTGTTGAGCCTTGTTGTAAAAGAATTTAGCTTCAATTTTTTCAAATGCTCAGAATTCTAATGCAGAATCAGCATATTTTCAATTC